>OLND01000426.1_pt1 | contig 52797 bp, 55 predicted proteins | sample 1672031 | NCBI WGS metagenome assembly OLND01 (sample SAMEA3136638, study PRJEB25190) | human gut metagenome | biome: human gut; feature: human-associated habitat; material: faeces | place: Austria | collected 2013 | reverse complement strand
TGATACAGGAGAAGTTCAAAAAGTAGTTATGAAAGATGAAGCAAAACCTGTTGTTGTAAAAACTGGTGATGATACTGACTATAAATCATTGAGTGCGTTACTAATTGCCAGTGGATTATTAATTGCAGCAGTGATCTGTAAAATCAAAAGAGGTAAAGATGAATAGGAATCAGAAGGTAATGTTTATGCTGTTAGTCATTTTCATTACCTATTTTCTTTACATTGTCTATAAATACTGGATTGCAGATATTGAATGGTTTTCATTCAAGAATATCTGTCTGTAACAAAGAAAAATAATTTTGAAGGAGGTGATGACTATAAGATGAAAATGAACAGTTTGATTTCATGGGTAGGTGGAAAGAAGTCTATTAGAGATTTGATCTATGCAAGATTTCCACAAAGCTATGGAAGATATATTGAAGTGTTTGGTGGAGGAGGGTGGGTACTGTTTGGAAAAAAGCCAGATAAGTTTGAGGTCTATAATGACTTCAACAACAACCTTTCAAATATGTTTGCGGTTGTAAGAGATCAGCCATTGGCTTTTATTCAGGAACTTGGTTATCTTCCTGAAAACGGAAGAAATATCTTTAATCTTTATAAAGAAATTATAACCAAGCAAAGAGTAGAAGATAAATTTTTACAGGAAGAAATGGAAAAGGTAAAGGTTTATTTTACCGAACTTCAGCAAGAAGAAATCATGGAAATCATGAATCAAGAACGAATTGAAAAACAGGATGTAAAACTTGCTGTTGCATTTTTTAAGCTTGTCAGATATTCCTATGGTTCAGGGTGTAAAACTTTTGGATGTCGACCTTACGATGTACGTAAAGCATTTAATACAGTCTGGCAAATCAGCGACAGATTAGCAAATACAGTTATAGAAAACAAGGATTTTGAGGCACTGATTATTCAATATGATCGATCAGATGCCTTTTTTTATTTGGATCCTCCCTACTATGAAACGGAAGGACATTATTCTGTCGTATTCACAAAGGAAGATCACATTCGCTTAAGGGATACCTTAAAGAAATTACAGGGAAAGTTCCTGCTATCTTACAATGACTGTGAATTTATACGAGATCTGTACAAAGATTTTTATATTGAAGGATTTTCAAGAATCAACAATATGGCTCTTCGATATGATAAGAGTTCACAGTTTCCAGAAGTGTTGATTTACAATTACAATCCTATGAAGAATTCAGGAATACAGAAACAGCTTGATTTATTTGAGCAGGATGGAGGTGATGAAAATGATGAATGAGTATCAGATGAAACTTGAGGAAGGGAATAAAGTGACCCTTCCTGAAAGTTTAGTTAACAAGTTGCTGTTAAGAAAAGGTGAAACAGTCTGTTTGATTCAGGAAGATGGTATCAAGGACAAGTGCTTTAAAGTAACTGCAGAAAATGAAAAAGAACTGTTCGATGAAGATTTTTACTGCATTCCCAAAAGGGTATTTGATATGTGTCATTTGGATTATGAAAGTATTCAAATCATCGTTGAACAGGGACAAATGGTCATTACCAATCCACAGTATGTGTTGAGCTATTTAGGAAAAGATATGATTACCTGTCTTTTAAAGCAAAATGTGGATTTAGGATTATTTGCAAAGGATCTTGTAGATTTATTAAATGAACAGACAATCGAAGAAGCTGTTTAGAAAAGGAGGAAACAATGGTACAAATTTTAAAGAATAAAAAAGTAAAGGTCATTATCTGTTTGATGATCATCTTAATAATGCTTGTATTAACAATGAAACAGTCTTATGCGGCAGGAGATGTTTCAAGTGTTATTCAGCAGGCTTGGAAACAAATGGAGTCGCAGATTAAAAATATTGTCAACAATGTTGTGTTTCCTGTTATTGATATCATACTTGCTGTCTTTTTCTTTGCTAAACTTGCAATGGCATATTTTGATTACAGAAAACAAGGACAGTTTGATTGGACAACACCAGCAATACTGTTTGCGTGTTTAACATTTTCCTTGATTGCACCAAACTATATCTGGAAAGTCTTATAGAGGAATAGATTATGTTTTTATGGGATTTTGTCGCAGATAAGGTCATGGGTCAGATCGTTGACTGGATCTACAGTAAGCTACTTGAATTTTTAGGTGAATTCTTTGGCATGATGGGATCAATGGGAGCAGATCTGTTTGACTATGACTTTGTAAGAGCCATTATTGAACTGTTTAGACTTTTTGGATGGGCGCTGTTTGTTTCAGGAATGGTCGTTACAGTATTTGAAATTGCTGTTGAATATCAAAGTGGTCGTGGCAGTATCAAAGATGCCTGTCTTAATGCTATGAAAGGGTTTATGGCTGTGTCTTTGTTTACTGTATTGCCAGTAGAATTGTATAAATTCTGTATTTCTTTGCAGGTAACCATGTCCAATGGACTTGCTAAACTTGTAGGAAGTCAATCTGTAGGTGATTCAGCAATTAAATCACTGTCATATATGCAAAAGCTGTCGCTTGGAACGGTATTGCTTATCTTTTTGCTGATTATGATGGGCTATTCCATTATCAAAGTGTTCTTCGCAAATCTAAAAAGAGGAGGTATCCTTTTAGTAATGATTGCAGTAGGATCGCTTTATATGTTTTCAATTGTGCGTGGCTATACAGATGGCTTTATTCAATGGTGCAAGCAGATCATCGGTATATGTCTTACCGCATTTTTACAGGCAGTTATTTTAATTGCAGGTCTGGGTGTTATGAAAGAAAACTGTCTTTTAGGAATCGGCTTGATACTGGCAGCAAGTGAAATTCCACGAATTGCAGGACAGTTTGGACTTGATACAAGCATGAAAGCAAATATCATGTCTACTGTTTATGCGGCTCAGTCAGCTATGAATATTACAAAAACAATTATGAACAGAAGCTAATAATCATCTTGCATTTTTCCTGCTTATTTGGTATTTCTGTTGTAGGAGGTACAGCATGACTATCGAAGAACTGAAAAAATATAAATGGTTTGTTGCAACATGCAAGTATGAAGGTATCGTTGGGAAAAAGCATTGTTTTACATATGATGTTGATAATTTAAATACAAATTTGTTAAGTGGAATGATTTTAGTTGATGATGAACTTGTAAAAGAAACAGAAAAAAAGGGTGTCTGGCAGGACTGTGTTTTTGATGCGATTTGTGATGAAAAAGTTCAAATCGTACAGCAATGTTCAAAGCCAATCATTCTTTATGAAGAAGTTCCAGAATATGATGAGTGGGTGAATCTGTTATTGTATCGCTATCTTGAACAGCATTATTATGAAAAGAAATGGATGACCTATATACAGGTCGATAGAAAAATGAATGATGAAATGAGGTTGAACTAAAATGTATATGTATCCCGATAATTTAAAAGGGAAGGCAACATTATGGCTATGGTATTTAAGAGATATTGGAATCGTAGGTGTGGGGGCAATCATTGGAGTGATTGCCATTTCTCATGCCAATTTTTATATGCCAATGGCATTAGTAGGGTGCTATGCTTTTTTAACTATCCGTATGGCTGATACCAGTATCTTTGATTTTTTATCATATGCCTTTGCCTTCTTTATATTTTCACAACAGCTATATAAATGGCATTTTACAGGTGAAATAAAAACACCCTTGAATACAGAAAACAGGAAAAAGAAATGGAGGCTATGATGAAAAGAAAGAAGAAAACAGAGAAGAAAGATACCGTGAAAAAGAAAACAAAGAAAAATAAAAAAGTATCCAGTACAAGGATGCTAATCAATACTAAGACGATTACCGATTACAGTTTAAAACTGTTTAATGGAGAGGAAGTCGTCTTTTTTGTTGTTCAGCCACAAAATCTTTCTGTTATGTCAAAAGAAAACATAGGTGCAAAGATATTTGCACTTACAAATGTTGTAAAAGGACTAAATGATATTGAAATTATCTGTCTGAACAGTCGAGATAATTTTGAAGAAAACAAATATTTTCTGAAAAAAAGAATTCAGGAAGAAACAGAAGAAGTTGTTATCAAGCTTCTTAAAGAAGATCTGTATCATTTGGATAAGATTCAAACACAGACAGCAACAGCACGACTTTTCCTGATCGCTGTTCGTATAAAACCTGATGATCAGTTAGAAGTACATTCTTTGATCCATCGTATTGAAAAACTCATTCGTATGCAAAATATCTCTGTAACACGAGCAGATAAGGAAATGATTAAAAGAATGTTGGCTGTCTATTTTGAACAGAATGTTACAACAAGTCAGTTTGAAGATTATGACGGAAAGAGGTGGTATGATGGCATTCAATAAATTATTTGGTAAATTCAAAAAGAGTGAAGTTGAAGATGAAGAAGAAATCAAAGTGCAGGATTATCTTGATATGATTGCACCTTCAACAATACGTTTCTATACAGAATATTTTATTTGTGGAAACAGCTACAGAAGTGTCTGGGCATTACGAGAGTATCCAACCTCTACAGATGAACAGGCACTTTTACGTTATATGGGTGAAAAAGACGGAGTCACCTTGCATATTTATGCCAGACAGGTCACTTCTGCAGAAGAAAAGAAGATTATTGGAAATGCAGCTAATAAAAACAGGCTCAGACAAAGCAATACGCAAGATCTAAAAGAAACAGTAACTGCTCAAAGTAATCTTAATGATGTTATTGAGCTGATTGCCAATATGCATCGAAACAGAGAACCACTTGTTCACTGTGCTGTTTATTTTGAGTTGATTGCTGACAGCTATGATGAGCTTAAACTTATTCAGACTGAAATGATGACAGAACTTGTGCGAAGCAAGTTGAATGTTGATCGTCTTCTTTTAAGACAAAAAGAAGGATTTCTAGCGGTTACTCCATCGGGATATGATGGATTCAAGGAGCAGTTTGAACGTGTTCTTCCAGCATCAAGTGTTGCAAATCTTTTTCCATTTAACTATTCAGGTAAGACAGATCCGCATGGAATCTATATAGGTCACGATAAATTTGGAAGCAATATTATTGTTGATTTCAATGAAAGAAGTGACGACAGAACAAATGCCAATGCTCTTATTCTTGGAAATTCAGGACAGGGAAAATCATATCTTTTAAAACTTTTACTGTTGAATTTAAGAGAACAGGGAATGTCTTTAATAACTCTAGATCCTGAACATGAATATGAAGAAGTAACCTATAATCTTGGCGGTGTTTTTATTGATATGATGGCAGGACGATATATCATTAATGTTCTTGAACCAAAACAATGGTCAGAAGATATAGAAGATTCAGGTGAAGATGATGTTCCTGTTGCATTTAAACAGTCAACAGTTCTTGCACAGCATATTTCCTTTTTAAAGGATTTTTTCAAGACATATAAGGCGTTTACAGAAGAGCAAATCGATACGTTAGAAATTATGTTGGTAAAGGTCTATCAAAGATTCAACATTAATGAAAAGACGGATCTTAGTGTTCTAGAACATGACGACTACCCTATATTGAGTGATCTCTATGATTACATTGATGAAGAATACAAACATTACAACACAAACAGAAATAACATTTATACAAGAGAATCACTGCGTGAAATATTGCTTTTATTAAATTCAATATGTGTGGGAAGTGACAGTCGTTTCTTTAATGGGCATACCAATATTCATTCACAAAAGGTTGTGACTTTTGGTGTTAAGGATCTTTTACAGGCAAATAAGTCTTTAAAAGATGCGATGCTTTTTAATATCCTTTCCTATATGTCCAATGAGCTGTTGAAAAGAGGGTATACAGTAGCTTCAATCGATGAACTTTATCTTTTTTTAACAAATACAACAGCAGTAGAATACATTAGAAATTTTATGAAGCGTGTTCGAAAAAAGGAAAGTTCTGTTATTTTAGCTTCTCAAAATCTGGAAGATTTCAATATTGAAGGAATCAGAGAACTAACAAAACCATTGTTTTTAATACCAACACATACGTTCCTGTTCAATGCAGGAAATACGGATGCAAGATTTTATATTGATACGTTACAGCTTGAAGAAAGTGAATATGAACTTATTAAATATCCACAAAGAGGTGCCTGTCTTTATAAATGTGGAAGTGAAAGATACAACCTTATTGTTCATGCACCAGATTATAAATCAAAACTGTTTGGTGATAAAGGCGGAAGATAGGATGATGAATATCCATGAAAAGTCAGCGTTTTGGAATAGAAATAGAAATGACAGGTTTAACAAGAAGAAGCGCTGCTTTGATTATTGCTAAACATTTTGATACAGGTTTTAGGCATGAACGTGGTGTATATGATACCTATTCTGTCTGTGATCAAGACGGAAGAAAATGGAAAATTGTGCGAGATGCAAGTATTACACCGCAATGTGGAAATCGATTTGATTATGATCCTGATTATAAAGTCGAGGTTGTTTCGCCTATCTGTCATTATGAAGATATTGAAACGATACAGAGCATTGTTCGTGAATTAAGAAGGAATGGTCATGCTAAAGTCAATGAAAGCTGTGGAATTCACATTCATGTGGATGCTTCAAAACACACTGCCAGATCATTAAGAAATATTGCAAATATTATGTATTCAAAAGAGGATCTTATCTTTAAAGCTTTAAAGGTAAGACCGCAAAGAGAAGTACAATTCTGTAAGAAAATAGATGATGATTTTTTAGAAATGCTCAATCGAAAAAAGCCAAAGGATATTGAGGAAGTTGAAAATCTCTGGTATGACGGAAATACTAGCAGAAAATACGAACACTATGATGATTCGAGGTATCATGCCTTAAATTTTCATAGTGTTTTTTCAAAAGGAACAATAGAATTTCGGATGTTTAATGGAACACTTCATGCAGGTGAAATCAAGACCTATATCCAGTTTTGTTTGGCAATATCTCATCAGGCATTGGTTCAAAATAAGGCAAGCAGAGTTAAGACACATTCGTCTAATGAGAAATATACGTTCAGGACTTGGCTTTTACGACTTGGACTTATTGGCGATGAATTTAAAACAGCACGACATCATCTTTTAAAAAATCTAGATGGATGTATTGCATGGAAAGATCCACAACAGGCAGTTATGCAAAGAGAAAGATTGCAAAGTGCACAGGAAACAAATAATGAATCATTGGAAGATGTTCAAGAAGAACTTGGAATGCACATGCAACAGATGTAAAGGAGGAACAGAAAAGAATGAAATATTATGTGGCTTATGGCAGTAATTTAAACAGGGAGCAGATGGCACACAGATGTCCAGAGGCTAAACTGGTTGGAACAGGTATGTTGTCAAATTATGAAATGGTGTTTAGAGGAAATAAAAGTAATGCAGTTGCGACTGTAGAACCAAAAAAGGGAATGGAAGTACCTGTAGGTATTTGGGAAATTTCAGAAAACGATGAGCATTTCCTTGATCGCTATGAAGGTTATCCACACCTCTACGAAAAGAAAAATTTGAGAATTTCTAATGGAACAATTACAACTGAGGCGATGGTTTATGTGATGAATGATGGTTATGAATATGGAGTACCAGGTAAGGAATACTATGAAATAATCAAGCAAGGATATAAGGACTGTTCTCTTGATGAAAAGTATTTAGATGAGGCTGTTGAAAAAATGAAAGAAACTGTTTTAAATCAAACAGAAGCAGCAATGTATCCTTATGGTTATAGAGATGTCAGACAGTAATGAAAACAAAACTTATAAAGTTAGCTCTGTCTTTTTTTAGCAGTGATGATGGCAGGAAGTTTGTCAGAAATGTAGCTGTTGTTATTGTTTCACCATTTGTTGCTATTACTGTTTTAATTGGTGCTATTTTTTCAGATGGTATTTCATTCAATCACAATCTTGTAACGGATCTGTTTGAAGGCAATCCAATTAGTGAACTTACAGATGAAATGAAGCAATATGTTCAGGAAATACAGGATGGACTTGTGTTGATTGACAGTCATATTGACAAAATTAATCAGACTTTTACAAATGGATCATCGCTTAATATTTATCAGGTCAAAGGGTATTTTATTGGTTATATGGTTTCTTCACAGCATAAAGTATTTTCAGATGAAATGGCAGAGGCATGGGTCAACAGTTTTACAGAGGGTGAAGAAGTCAAAGTCCCTACTTCTGTAAACGCCGTCATCTATGCCAGTCTAGAAAAGAACCTGAATGAAAAACTGCTGAAAGATACAAAAAAGTCAATGGAAACCTGTTATGGTGCATTGATTGGAAATGATGGAAAAACAGTCACAACACTTTCCAAAGAGCAGATGGATGAACTGATAAAAAATATGCCTGAAGACACAAGTGAAATCAGAAAGAAAATAGTGATGCAGGCTGCGGATGCTGTTGGAAAGATACCTTATTACTGGGGTGGTTCTGCCAAGTGTGCAGGATATGATGGTAATGATTTTGGAGTAACTGTTGCCCCTGACAGCAAAGGAAGAAATAAAAAAGGACTGGACTGTTCACATTTTGTAGACTGGGTCTATTGGACTGTTATGAACAATAATCTTGGCAATACAAATACATCAGGACAGATAAAAATGTGCAAAAAAATAGCAAAGCAAGATCTCAAAGCGGGTGATCTTGCCTTTTTAATTAACAAATCAGGAAAGACAACTCATGTGGGAATCTATGCAGGAAATAATGCAAAAGGTGAAGCTGTGTGGATACATGAAAACAGTAACGACAGCAATGTTGCCATGAATACTGTGTCTTACTGGAGTGGTTATTACAGACTGAATATGATGGAAGGACGATAGCAATGAATGAACAAAATGAATTTATAAAGAACTACTTGCATACAGAATATGTTGGCTGTTTAAAAACGGATCATGAAAAATGTATAGATCTTCAGTATGAAGAAATTGGAAACTTTGTACAGAATGCAGGGATGTTTGGTGATCTTGAAATCTCTATAAAGCACAATGGCTTGGTACTGTTTGATACAAATGGTATTTATATCAATAAGGTGTTTCCTAATACAGAATATTCTAGAGATTATCTTATGGAACTTATCAATTCTGTTGCTGTGCAACTTCAAAGTGATTTTGATGATGGAGATATAGGACATCCAACAAGCAAAGTCAATGAGTTTATTAAGGAGAACTTTCAAGTTGATCTGTTGAATCTTGAACAGGAAAATAAAATAAATTTTAGTTTGCAAATGTAAGGAGGTGAGGAAAATGAATCAAGATAAAATTAAGGAAATCAAACAGAAATATCCAAAGGGAACAAGGATCATGCTCAATTCTATGGACGATCCTCACCATCCTGTACCCTCTGGAACATTAGGAACTGTAGAAACAGTTGATGATATGGGAACAATCCATATGAAGTGGGATAATGGTCAAAGTTTAGGTCTTATTGTAGGTGAAGATAGCTTCTATGTTATTGAAAGTGTTCAAAATCAGGAGAAAATACGAGAAGCCGATGAAAAAATACGTGTACTCGTTGTTGAGCCGATGAAAGAACCAAAAGTTGAATATATAGAAAATACATTGGATGGTATGCAAAGAGTTGTTGGCGGTCTAATTGAAGAAATCGACTTGAATGATAATACTGTTCTTGTCTGTAACGAGGAAGGAAAACTCATGAATTTACAGGCAAACAGACGTGTTGGCAGAGATGTTATTGCTGGCACTTTTTTTATTGCAGGAGATGATGGATCAGAAGATCTAGTTTCTTTAACCGATGAACAGGTCAATGAATATAAAGAAAGATTTCATGAATTAGAGGAAATCGAGCAGCAAGAAGTGTTTGAAAAAATTGAAATAACGATAAGGGGGTTTTAAAAATGGTTAAACAAAAAGAGATAAAAATAAAATATCCTGAAGCAAGAGTTCGAGCAATCAACTCAAATCTTGCAAAGAAAAATACAACACTTGAAGTAGAAATTATGGAAAGCTTGAATCAAATCTATAAAAAACACGTCAAACCAGAGGTTAGAGAATTCATTGAAGAATTAGAAGGAGATGAACCTGTCGTTAGTAAAAAGCCTAGAACGATCATTGAGGAACATCCATAAATCAATGTATCAAGGAGTGTTTGGCGGTAAATTTTGATCGTGTGCGCTTTTTATAAAAATATGGAATAAGTATGCCAATTTTATTTGTTTAAAAAAGTGTGCCCTTATTTTAAAGATTTTTCAAAACAGATGGATAGAATGTCCAATTTGAATTGAAAAATAAGGGTAACTTTTAAAAGATGTGGCGTGTGCAGGTTAAAGAAGCGACGTCGCTTCACCTTACAACAACGGGCAATGCCCGTTGTTTCAAAGAAGTTCACAAAAGAAAAACAACGTCATTATTGAAGACAGTGCGTCAATAGTGGCGTTGCATATTAAATGTTCTCCTATAAACAACAGGAGATAACAGGTCGTCAAAAACAGCGTAAGCAGAATTTTGACGAAAAATGTAGTTTGAAAATATGTGATATGTTATAATCATAAATGGAACAGCCGTATACGGTAGGTGGTTATCCTTGGTCGTCATGACGAAGGTACGCAATCCTTCGAAATTCACATTCCTAGAAGTTTTGGGAAAATCTGAAAAACGGAGGTGATGCGAATGACAACATATGAAACAGTCATGGTAGTGTTAACTTGTTTAACACTTGTCGTGTCTTTAATGATGCTTGTTATTAAATTACTTCTTATCATAATTGATAAAAGTGAAAAAAAATAACTACCTCACCCTCTGGAAAAGTATGAGTTAGTTATTTTAACAAAAATACAAAATCCAAGGATAGCCGCTTACTGGCAGTTCCTTTTTTCAACTACATTATAGTTTATACAAAACTGAAAGTCAATATACCAGATATTGAGAATTGGTACCTATACAGTACCTATGAAGTACCTACGACACAAATGGGGTCATTTATTATTGCTTGTAAATTCAAGAATATTTGATGAAAAAATGAATGTAAAATTGTGATTAGAATAATGAAATTGATAAATTTTAAATTATATATAATAGAGAAAAACGGATGCAGATGTATCCTTTTTTTGTTGGAGGAAAATAAAATGTGAATAAGAAAAGAACAACGATCTGGCTAAGTCAAGATGTGATGGACAGACTGGATGAAATGACAAAAACAGATGACAGCAAAAGTCGAAGTGAGTTTATTGAAAGAGCAATTAAGTTTTATGATGGTTACAATCGCTCAACGTTGGAAAATCAGTATTTGCCTGTTGCTATTTCAAGTGCAGTTCAAGGAACTGTTAAATCAAGTGAAGATCGTATTTCAAAATTGCTATATAAAAATACTGTAGAGCTTTCAATGGTCATGAATGTTCTATCAGCAATAGCTGATGTTGATAATGACACTCTTAAAAAATTAAGAGTGAAGTGTATGAACGAAGTTAAAGCAACCAATGGCAAGATAAGTTTTGAAGATATAAATAAATATCAAAAAGGTTCCTGATTCATAATAGCTATATAAAAACTGTTGTGATAGTATGTCGTCTAGAAAGGAATGATCTACATGTCAAAACAGGATGAATTTATAAAACAACTTTATTATGGAGATGACTTATTCTATGAAAATACTAGAAAAGATTCTTCAAAAAAATGTGAGTTAAATAAAATCAGAGATGAAATTCATAAAAAAATTATGAAGGCATTGATACAGGTATATGGTGAGGAAGAAGCAAACAAAATAAATGAAGAATGGATAGGATGTTCATCAGAAATAGAAATTGAAAATGAAATAGTTATTTTTAAAGAGGCATTGTATTTGGGATATGATCTTGCAGATGTATTTTTTAATAGAAGATAGGAAGTATATGTTAGGAAACTTTAAAAAGGTTTCCTTTTTTATTTGGTAAAGATTATGGTAAGAATTATTGTTAAGTCAGGATATATGAAAGGTAAAAGTCATAAAGAATATTATGTGAATTATATTGCTACCAGAGAAGGTGTAGAAAAGTTTAAAAGTGATTATGGAAATATGAAGGCAACAAAGAAACAGCAGAAACTTATTCAACAGCTTATAAAGGATTATCCAACTGCAACAGGAATGTTTGAATATAATGATTTCAAAGAAAATCCAACAAGAGAAAATGCCAGTGAATTTATATCGAGTGTGATTGATACTAATCTTGATGATATTACAACAAAGGAAAATTATATAGATTATATTTCACATCGTCCTAGAGTAGAAAAACTTGGTGAGCATGGTCTGTTTTCAGATGCAGGTCTTCAATTTGAACTGAATGATGTTGTCAAAGAAATAGGAGAACATGAAGGCAACGTCTGGACACATATCATTTCTATAAAAAGAGAGGATGCTACCCGTTTAGGCTTTGATTCAGTTCAAAGCTGGATGTCACTTTGTCAGGAAAAAAGAAATGATCTGGCAAAGGCAATGAAGATAGATCCGAACAATCTCAAATGGTTTGCTGCTTTTCATAATGAAGGTCATCATCCTCATATTCATATGGTTGCCTATTCAAAGAATCCTAAAGAGGGTTATTTAACTAAAAAAGGAATAGAGTCAATCAGAAAACAGTATGCTGGAAGTATTTTTAAAAATGATCTTTTACATATTTATGAAAATCAGACTGCCAATCGAGATGAAATAAAAAAATACAGTAAAGAAAAAGTCGTTGAAATTTTAAATGGAATGGATCATGAACATTTTGACAGTTCGCAGATCTTTAATGACCTTTTAAAACTAAAAATGAGCTTGAAAGATTATCATGGAAGAATGATGTATGCCTATATTCCAAAGGAATCAAAGCAGATCATCAACGACATTTTAAGAGAGTTGGAAAAGGATAAAAATATAGCACAGCTCTATGAACAATGGTATCTGTATAAACAACAAGGCAATGAAACATATAATGACACTATCCTTGAACGTTTACCACTACTTGAACAAAAAGAATTTAAAAGCATCAAGAATATGATTTTAAATATGGTCATGCAGGATTTTGAAGATATTCATAATTTCGGCAATAGTGAATTGGATGATGTGACTAATGAAACAGGTATGGAATTTAATGAAGAAAATAGTTTGTTAGAAGAATATAAAATAAGGCGTGACTATAAAAAAATAGGTGATATCAATTTAGCAATTAAAAACAATGAATTTGAAATGATTCCAGAAAGTATAGAATGGCTTGAAAAATGTGAACTTCCATTAGCTAAATATATACTTGGCAAAATCTATCATGATGGATTCTATGTAGATCGTGATTTGGATAAGGCAATAGAGTGTTATAAACAAAGTGGTGATAACAAATTTGCTTATAACCGACTAGCAAATATCTATAGGGAATTAGGAGATAATGATTTGTATGTTCATTATCTTTATCAGTCGGCAAATGAAAATTTTTCAGTAGCACAATTTAAAATTGGTAAAATTCTTGTTGAAGGTGAAGTTACTGAAAAGAATGTGGAGCAGGGAATTTATTATTTGAATAAAGCTTGTGAATATAGAAATGAATATGCACAGTATTATTTAGGCAAAATGTACCTTTTAGGAAAAGATGTTGAAAAGGATAAAGAGAGAGCTATAAAACTATTAACATTGGCCGCTGAAAATGGAAATGAATACGCTCAATATTTTTTAGATCATATAGATGATATAAAAGAAGTTCCATTAAGTATGATGACAACAAGAATGTTTCGTCATATTGGAAGAATCATTGAAAATGAGTTGCCAATAAGAAATACCATTCTTACAGGAGTCGAACATAAACTCAAACAGAAATTAATAAGAAAACGAAGTGCAACGGGACATAGAGAAGATGATCATTCACTTCGTTTTTAATTTGAAGAAAAAGGTGAAAGATATGAAGGATAAAATTAAAAGTATTAAGCATATACAAAAAGATGAGTCTATGAAAGTAAAGTCAATCAAAGACAAAAAGCAAAATAAAAAGAAAAAAGCAAGGAGGCATCAGTAATGGCACGAATGTTCAGTGAAGAACAGATTGCAATGGCTAATTCAGTTGATATTGCATCTTTTCTTCAAATGCAAGGTGAAGCACTCATAAAATCAGGAAAGGATATGAGATGGGCAAGGCATACAAGTATTACTGTAAGAGGTAATCGCTTTTATGATTGGAAGGCAGAAGCAGGTGGTTATCCAATAGCGTTTGTTCAAAGATATTTTAACTATAATTTTAAGCAGGCTGTGGAATTTCTTATATCTAATGTGGGTGATCTTCAAATGTCAGTTCCTTATGAAAAAACTGAGAAGGCAGAATTTAAACTTCCTGAAAAAAATGAAACTTTAAACAGGGTCTATGGGTATCTTTTGAAAACAAGATTTCTTGATAAGGAAGTCATTGATGAATTTGTAAGAAAAGGTTTGATATACGAAGATAAGGAATACCACAATGCTGTATTTGTTGGTTTGGATGAAAATGGTGTAGCTCGTCATGGACATAAAAGAGGTACTGCAACTTATGGTAAAAATCAATCATTTAGAGGAAATATAGAAGGCTCTGATCCACTATATCCATTTCATTATAAGGGATCATCTAACAAGGTTTATGTTTTTGAAGCACCTATTGATATGCTTTCTTATATTTCTTTAAACAAAGAGAATTGGATAGAAAACAGTTATATTGCTTTGAATGGACTTTCTAAAATAGGATTGGATCATTTTTTAGATGTTCATCCAAACATCAATCAAATTTATTTGTGTCTGGATCATGATATTGCAGGCATCGAAGGTGCAGAGAGAATAAGTGATTTTCTAAATGAAAAAGGCAGATACACTATTTCATGTATTCGAGCAAGAAATAAAGATTTTAATGAAGATCTGAAAGAACAAAACAATGTTGAATTTATTAAATCAACAGACAGTCCTAAATATCAGGAAGCAATGAAATATGTTTCAGATATTAAAAGTGATTTTAAAACAATTGTAAAAGACAGATTTCAAGAAGATGAATTTGATTCACTTTTTGCCAAGTTCTATTATTCTTTTAATGGAAAAGAACCAAGAGATGATTTTAAGTTTCAGGCACAGATGGATAGACTTTTAAAAATGACAATGATCCATGAACATTCTCTTTTGGGATTCTCTTACCCATTATCAGATGACTCACCAGTCTGGTCATATTTGAAACAGGATTATAGAAGTTATAGGGACAATGGCAATACAAAAAAGATGTTTGAAAATGTTTGTCAGTCAGTAGCTGACTATAAAAACTGTGTTAAAGAAAATAACAGAAATAATCTAGTAAACGCTTGTAGAAATTTATCTGCAGGTCTTTTTTATATGGATGTTCATTATAGAAGGGAGATTTATAAAGCTATGGAAAATAAACAGGCATATGGCCTTCTTGAAGAAGAACGACCAAAGGCAAAGATGATAGGTGAAGATGGAAATATTTTTAATCTTATGGGTATTGCCTCAAGAACATTGAAAAGTGCAGGGTATGAAGAAAAAGCCAACGAGATGTTTGAAAGAATAACTTTCAATGCGAAAAGCTATGATGAGGCTTTGAATATTATCAGTGAATATGTTGAACCAGTTGAAAATTATGAGGAGTCTTTTCAAATGAAAGGATTTGAATGAATAGGTGAAGAAGGTGAGAAAAAACAATGACAAAATCACAAGGAATATTTATAGCGTTTGGTATTTTATTTTTTCTTTTTATAGGATGTGCTATGTATTTTAATGGAAACTATAATCTGAATAAGATCAAATCGAAAACAGTCGGTGATGGACAATATGGAACAGCTCGATTTGCGACAGATAAAGAGGTTCATCAAAGCTTGAAATATATTGAATTTGACAGTGTGAAGTGGAGAAAAGGTATTGATCTTCCAAAATCACAGGGATTGGTTGTAGGAAGTAAAATAAACTTTGGAAAAACATTTGGATATGTTGATTGTGATGATATTCATTTATTGATGATTGGTGCTGCTGGTGTTGGGAAAACAGCTCATTTTTTATATCCAAATTTAGAATATGCCTGTGCCAGTAGTGTCTCTTTTATAACAACAGATACAAAAGGTGATCTGTATCGTAATTATGGTGGAATTGCTCATGACTATTATGGGTACAATATTTCAGTTATTGATTTAAGAAATCCTCTTTTTTCAGATGGAAACAATATGCTTCATATGGTCAATAAATATATGGATCAGTACAAACAAAACAGAAATGATTTGTCTTTAAAAGCCAAAACAGAAAAGTATGCCAAAATAATTGCTAAAACAATTATCTTTTCTGATGGAGAAAGTGCATCGAGCTATGGTCAGAATTCATTCTTTTATGATTCAGCAGAGGGGCTTCTTACAAGTATCATTTTAATTATTTCTGAATTTTGTGATGATGGAGAAAGACATATCGTCAGTGTATTTAAACTTGTTCAGGATCTATTGAAACCTTCTGGAATAAAAGGAAAAACACAGTTTCAGATCCTGCTTGATTATTTGCCTGACAACCATAAAGCAAAGTGGTTTGCTGGAGCTGCTTTGAATACAGGAGAACAGGCAATGATGTCTGTTCTTTCTACTGTTTTATCTCGTTTAAATGCATTTATTGATTCTGAAATTGAACAGATATTATGTTTTGAAACTACAGTTGATATAGAAAAATTCTGCAGTGAAAAATCTGCAATCTTTTTAGTAATGCCTGAAGAAGATAACACAAAACACTTTTTGATTTCTCTTTTTATTCAACAGTATTATCGTGAAATGTTGGCTTGTGCTGATAGTCAGGGTGGAAGATTAAAAAGAAAGGTCATTATGTATCTAGATGAAATTGGAACTATCCCTAAAATCGAATCAGCAGAAATGATGTTTTCGGCATCGAGATCAAGAAATATTTCCATAGTAGCAATAATTCAATCATTAGCACAGTTAGAAAAGAATTATGGAAAAGAAGGAGCGAGTATTATTGTGGATAACTGTCAGGATACACTATTTGGCGGTTTTGCACCTAATTCAGAAACAGCGAAAGTAATGAGTGAAAATCTTGGATCAAAGACTGTTATGAGTGGATCAGTTAGTAAAGGGAAAAATGATCCATCACAGTCTTTACAAATGATAGAAAGACCTCTTATGACAACAGATGAATTAAAGAGTATGCCAAAGGGTCATTTTATTTTGATGAAGACAGGGATGCATCCAATGAAAACAGTATTAAGATTATTCATTAAGTGGAAGATAAAGTTGGACAAGGAATATCAAGTCAATCAGAGAGTGCAAAGAGAAGTTAAATATGCAGATATAAATAAGATCACATCAATTTTAAAATATAAGTTTGAAAAAGACGACAATATAAAATTTGATCTTAAAAAAATAATAAATGAGGCGGGTGTCAAAGTTGAATAAGGATTATATGTATTTTTATACAAAAGTGTCAAGTGCCAATGTAACTCCAGCAGGAAGAATGGTTTATAGAGCATTACTACGATATGCAAACAGGAAAACATGGTCGTGTTTCCCATCAGTTAGAACAATTGTCAATGATACAGGACTTTCGGAAAGAACAGTAAGAAAGCAAATAAAGATACTTGTAGAAGAAGAACTCATAATAAAAATTCCAAGAAAAAGAGAAAATAACGGAAATACATCTAACATGTATTTTTTTAATTGATCTTTATCTTGGGATAACTGTAATTATATAAGTGCATAGGGATGGTGCAGTTAGGACATCCCTGTAACTAGTTTTCTAAAAATTACTACAGAATAAAAAATAAACGGGTGTGTTTATGCATATAAATTTCCTTTTATGTAACATTTATATAATTAATAGTTAATTTAATGTATACTAATATTAATTAGGAGGGATAAGCAAATGAAAAAGAAAAGGATTATTATTGGTGGTTTAATAGCTTGTGCAGTGCTAATTACAACGGTGTTTTTTGTTTTTAATCAAGGTAAGAGTAATGAACAAGTTGTAAAAGAATATTTTGGATTTTTAAATGACAGAAATTATAAACAAATGTATCAAATGTTGGATCAAAAGACTGTCTATACTCCTACACAAAAATATTTTGTTAAAAAACATAAAGAAATTTATGATGTTATTGATGCAAAAAATATTCAAATAAAAGTATTAGATGAAAAGGATAATATAATTAAATATCAAATATCTATGGATACCATAGCAGGAAAAATCAAATATAAGAATAAAATAGGAATCAAAGATGAAAAAATTCAATTCAATAAGGAACTTATTTTTGATGAATTTTCTGATAAGAACAAAATTAAAGTAACAACTACACAGCCTTTTAGAGGGTATATTTTAGATAGAAATGGTAAATATCTAGCTAAACAAGGAAATGGATATTCAGTTGGACTTGTAAAAGGAAAACTAAATGGTGAAAATGATTATGGACAAATTGCACAGTATTTAGAAACAGATGTTGAAACCCTTCAAAAGAAAATGAGTGCATCTTGGATCAATGAAGATTCTTTTGTGCCTATCAAAAATATTTCAGAGCAGAGAAAAGATAAGCTCATTCAGCATGGAATTTTAAAAATAGATGGAGTTAAAATTAATAGCATTTCCTCAAGAATCTATCCGTATGATAAAATAACGTCTCATTTAGTTGGTTATGTACAAAATGTAAATTCAGAAGACTTAAAAAAACATAAAAAAGAAGGTTATACAAGTAGCTCAGTTATTGGGAAAAGTGGTATAGAAGCTGCTTATGAAAGACAATTACGAGGAGAAGTAGGTGCAAGAATTGATATTGTTGATGAAAATAATAACATCGTTAAAACAGTTGCAGAAAGAGAAGCGAAAGATGGAAAAGATATTCGTTTAACAATCGATATTGATTTACAACAAAGTCTTTATAATGAATATCAAAATGATAAAAGTGCATCTGTTGCTCTCAATCCAAAAACAGGAGAAGTCTTAGCATTTGTTTCAACACCATCGTATTCAAGTAATGATTTTGTTTTAGGACTATCAACAGATAAATGGAATGAATTAAATAATGATGTCAACCAACCATTGATGAGTCGTTATAAACAAACCTATACACCGGGGTCATCCATGAAACCTATTACGGCAGCTATTGGGTTAGAAACAAAAGCCATTGATCCTGATAAAGATTTAGTGGCTAAGGATAAATGGCAAAAAGATTCAAGCTGGGGTAATTATTATGTAACAACATTACATGCTCCTTCACCTAATAATTTAAAGAATGCAATCACGTATTCTGATAATGTTTATTTTGCAAGAAGCGCGTTAAATATAGGAAAAAATAATTTATTTAAATATTATAAAAACTTAAAGATTGGTGAAAAGATTCCTTTTGAACTTGTTTTAAATAGAAGTCAGTATATCAATAAAAATCAAAAAGTAAGTGATCAATTAATTGCAGATAGTGGTTATGGACAAGGACAAATTCTGATGAATCCACTTCAACTTGCAAGTATCTATAGTGCTTTTGTTAATAATGGATCAATCTATCAGCCACATATAGTTCAAGGACAAACAAAAACATGGATTAAAAATGTTTTTTCAAAAGAGACAACAAAAACAATAAAAGAAGATCTTATTAATGCCATTGCGGATGAAAATGGAACAGGTCATGCCATCTATCATGATAATGTCGTTCTTGCAGGAAAAACAGGAACGGCAGAAATCAAACAAAGTCAAAGTGATACAACAGGAACAGAACTTGGTTGGTTTACAGTGATGACGACAGATGAAAAACAACCGATTTTAATGACAACTGTTGTGGAAGACGTGAAAAATCGAGGTGGTAGTGGTTATGTTGTAGAACATACAAAAGCATCTTTAGATTTGTATCTTTCTAAATAAAATAAAAAAATCAAGTTATAAAAAATATATAACTTGATTTTTTTTGTAAAAAAGCACAAATGTTTTTCTAATATAGAATAAATTAAAATTGTAAAACGTTTTACAAATTACGAAAAGAGGAGTAAGTGAGCAATGATTTATTCTAATGAAGAAATTGAGCTTACTCTAAACTTATATTCTATTGCTAAATCACATATAAATGAATTAAATCAAAAAAAGCAAATTGAAAGATTAGAAGATTTTAATAAATATGAGAAAAATGATTATTTGTATTATTTACATATTGTTTCTATTGTTAATAATTGGGTAAAAGAATTATTGCCAGATGAACTAGAAATTATAACTTTACGCAATTTTGAAAAAATGTCCTTTGATCTTATATCGATTCATGTTGGTTATGCTAATCATAGTTCTATTATAAGAAAATATAGAAAAATAATAGATAAAGTGAGAAAAATGAATGATGAATAGATTTATTGAACATATAGGTAACTTATATTCTATTATATTAACAATTTTGACACTTTTTTTAGGTGAACATTGGATTTTGTTTACGGTACTTTTATTACTAAATATTATTGATACATTAACAGGGTGGATAAAATCAAGAATTAATAATAAGGAAAATTCAATGGCAGGGTTAAAAGGAATTATGAAAAAATTAGTTCAATGGATTTTAGTATTGGTAGCCTTTGTTATTCCAGTGTGTTTTAAAGAGTTAGGAACTGTAATTCATATAGATTTATCAATATTGACATTTCTTGGATGGTATGTTTTAGCTTCATTAATTATAAATGAATATAGGAGTATATTAGAAAATCTTGTTGAAGCTGGATGCGATGTTCCGCAAGTTTTAGTTAAAGGATTAGAAGTTGCTTCAAAAAAGATTGATAATTTTAATGAAAATGAATAATTTGATTATTGATATTTCATACCATAATGGACAGGTTGATTTAAGTAAAGCTAAAGAAAGTATTTCTGGTGTAGTAGCTAGATGTTCTTATGGTTGGAGTGCTAAAAATATTGATAAACAATGGAGTAATAATGCTTCGCAGGCCAATAAATTAGGAATTCCTTTGTTTGCTTATCATTTTTGCTATGCAAGAAATGAAAGTGAGGCAAAAAAAGAGGCAAATTTAGCATTGAAAGCGTGTAGTGATTATAATGTAAGTGTTATTTATTATGATTTAGAATATTCTGATTATCAAGGAAGTTTGAGTAATGAAATGTATTATAAAATTGCAAAGGCATTTTGTGATGAGATTGAAAAAGCAGGATATGCTGTTGGTATTTATGCTAATCAAGATTGGTTTAAAACTAAATTGGTAAATCAAGGCTTTTCTGCATGGACATTATGGATTGCTAATTATGGATCAAATAATGGATATAATAACTGGGATAATAAGATTCAATACAATCCATTTGGAAATGTCTTATTACATCAATTTACTTCTAATGCAAAAAAAGGTGTATTGAAAAGTATAAAAGGAATAGATTCAAAATTTTTGGATTGTAGTTATGATCATGGTTTAATTAAAGCATTTTATAAATTAGGGCACACAACGACTAATTTACAAACTGGAGATATTGTGCATGTAAAGGCTAATTCAAAATGGTATAATGGTCAGACAATAGCAAGTTTTGTATTTAATAATAAATATGAAGTAATTCAAATTAAAGGTGATAGAGTAGTAATTGGAGTAAACGGTCAGGTTACAGGAGCAATTTCAAAGAAAAATATCGAAAAAATAAATTAATATATTGATGTTTAGAAAAGTTATGTCTGTACAAATTACAAATTTTTGTAGTTTGTACAGATTTTAATTAGAACTATTTTTGATGGATAATGAAATAATAATGACAATATAGTTTTTTAGTAAAATATAATATCATTTGGTTAAAAGAAAGAAAAATATGTTAATTTAATATTTATATAATAAAATAATTTTGTTAAAAGGAATATTCGCATCCAATTATAGTAATTTTTCAACTATTATGCTCGATAAATTAATCATTATGAAATAAATATAGATAAGATAAAATATTTTATTTTTTAGCTATATTTTATAGTAAAAAGATGCTACGATCTTTAAATATTTCGTAACATCCTCTTTTTTAATTATTGTAATGTAGTCCATCTTTTTGGATTATTGCATGAACAAGAATTTGTGTGTCCATAAGAAACGCGAGTTGTAAATATTTCAAATAATGCGCCTCCATAGATGAATCTTTCTCCTCCGCCATTATCTTTGAATTTAATATATCCATCTGAAGTAATTCGTGTTTCTCCATATTCTGTATAGCATTCTGTAGATTGGTTAATGAATTTGAAAGTACTTTTTTTACATCCGGTTTCATTTGATTTTAATATAACATATACGGTATAGCTAGTAATTTTGTTTGATGAATTACTGATGTATAAAATAGCATAACTTTGATATTTTATAAATCCTAAAGAAGTATTAACTGTTTGTGTTGAATTATATACTTTCTTTTGTGAAGAACCACCAGTTCTTGCTTTTGAAAGTTCTTCATGTGCATCATCGGCAACATATCTATAATTTTTATTATATAAGTCATTTACAATTGCTTCTTTATTACCTTCGTTATATAAAGATTTATATTTTTGATTAAACCATTCGGTAATATTATTTCCGTTTTCGTCATAAATTTCTTTACTTTCCAAAAGATATTCCAAATTTTCATTTATGAAATTTTTATTTTTTTCTTCCAATGTACTATTATCTAAAGCATAAGTTGGGGAAGCGATAGATAAACACATTACAAATGCACACACAAATGCTAAAAACGATTTAATGATTCTTTTTTTATGTTTCATAGTTCTTTCTCCAATAGTTCTTAAATTTAATATGCATATTATGATTATAATGTATCATTTTTTTAGAAAAATATAAGCTTTTTTACATGAAATGTAAATATATGACATAAACGGACAAATTTTTAATTTAGCACAATTGTTCTTAAAATAACCTTTATTATAAAGGTGTAGAGAGATTACCGGTATAAAATCTACGAATAAAAAAGAAAAGAGGAATTAATTATGGCAGATTCAATGGTTTTAGCTACACAAAAATGGCTAAACAAAACTTATGGAAACGATTCGAGATTTAACAAAGTTGCGGAAGATGGTATTACTGGTTGGGGGACTATCTATGGATTACGTAGAGCACTACAGATTGAAGAAGAACTTCCATCTTTAAGCAATAACTTTGGACCATCAACGTATGATAAATGTCCCAATATCAAAAAAGGAGACACTGGTAATTTAGTATATATTGTGCAAGGTGGATTATGGTGTAAAGGATATGGTCCAGGTGGATTTAACGGAACATATGGTGATGGAACATATAATGCTGTGCAACAATTTAAAAAAGACGCAGGATTTGATGATGCGGATGGTAATATGAATAAAGACTTTATGAAAGCATTATTGGATATGAGCGCATTTAAATTATTATCGGGTGGAACAACAGCAATTAGAAAAATTCAACAACAATTGAATAAAGACTATTATGATTTCTATCAAATTTGTCCATGTAATGGGTTATATGATAGGGATATGAATAAAATGTTAATTTATGCATTACAAAAAGAAGAGGGTATTCCTAAAGCTTCAGCAACAGGAACATGGGGACCATCAACAATTAGTAAATGTCCAACATTAAAATTAGGAAAATCAAGTAATGTAGTTAAATTAGTTAGATATGCATTAGTATGTAATGGAATTAGTGTAGATATTTCATCAAAGACGTATGATTCAACGTTAGATGCAAAAGCAACAGAATTTGCAAAGCTACTTAAATTAGATAAAAAAAGTGATATGATTGATTATACAATTATCAAGTCATTAATGAGCAGTAATGGGGATCCAAATAGATCTGCAAAAGGATGTGATACATCGACAAAATTAACTGTTGATCAAATTAATCTCATTAAAAGTTCTGGGTACACACATGTTGGTCGTTATTTAACTAATACACCTGGGGGAACATTGGATAAAAAATTAACAAGAACAGAATATAAGAATATTATTAAGGCGGGGCTAAATTTATTTTTTATTTTTCAAGAATATGGAAACAAGGCAAGTAAATTTAGCTTAGAAACTGGAACAGAACATGCTAATAGAGCTCTTAATGCAGCTTTAGCTTTAGGCGTTCCTAAAAATGCAGTAATTTATTTTGCTGTGGATTTTGATGCAATTGATTCTGAAATTTCAAAAAATATTATTCCATATTTTACAGCAATTAGAAATTCAGAATGTTCATCTTATTATAATATTGGGGTTTATGGTACAAGAAATGTATGCAATAGAATTAAAAAATCTATTGGACTTGAATATTATTTTGTATCAGATGCTTCATATGGATTTAGTGGTAATCTAGGATATACAATGCCTGATTCATGGGCATTTGATCAATTTTCTACCGATATTACATTATCAAACAGTAAGACATCAGTAAAAATTGATAAGGTTGGTGTATCTTATAAAGATAATGGTGTTTCAAACATGAAAGTTACAACTGAAAATGTTGTGAAAAATGTTTTATCTGCATTTAATATGTCAGATTTATTCAATGTAAAAATTGATTACGAAAAAGATCAATTAATTTTTTTACAAGGTCCAGATTCAATTGGAAATTATATTTCTTTACAGTTAAAACACGATGTTTCTTATGACAGTTCAACAAGTGGAACTTTAGAGTTTGTAGATGGGGAAATTAAAGGAACTTCTCTAGAAGATTTAACTGTTGATTTAAAAGTTGGGGATGACACAAGAACAGAAATTAAAGCATCTATTAAAAATATGTCTGTTTCAGTGGATCACGGTATTTTTAGTTTTAGTACCTCAACAGTTGCAGATAGATATTCTAAAGGTGTAATTTATGTTTACACTATTACAGCACCAGTAATTGACGAAAAAGGGTTAACAAGTCATGTTAAGTTGATTTTAACTATTAAAGTTGCACAAGACCCACAATTAGATTTTGCTTATGACACATTAACTGAAAAAGATATGGCTAGAGCAAGAGCATTTTACTCAGTTGCAATTGTATTTGCAATGATTGCAGTACCGGGTATTTCATCTGTTTCAGCTTTTGGTAAATTATTAGCCGATTATAATTTACCACTAGTACTTTCATCAATGGCAAATATTTGCATGGAATTAGGATATAATTAATATGAAGAAGTGGAAACCTCCACTTCTTTTTATGTAAAAATTGCTAAGAAGGTTAAAAAAAATAAATGTAATTTAAAAGTAATGAAAATTACTTTTACTGCATTAAAATATAACAGTTTACAAGAAATAGGGATACATTTGTGCTGAAATATTGCATTTCATGTTAAAAATGAATATTTTTTTCTTTTATATGTTAAAATTAATTATATTTTATTGATACTATAAAGAATAAATTATATAAAGGAAGGAAAATTTATGAAAAATGAAATAGTAATAAGTTATAGGATAATCAGATTATTGAATTATTTATTAGGATTATATATTGCAATAAAGTATTCATATAATTATTTAATTGTAATTGGTGTCGTCTTAGTTCTAATAATGATTTTTGAATATATTTTATTTATATATCTATCTTTTGTTTACAAGGTTTATGGGGCAAGCTTGAATATTGAAAAAAATCTTAATAAGGTTAGAAATGCTACTTACAAAATAAAACATAAGAGAGTTAATAGCTATTTAAAAAAATTGTATTGTGATTTGTTAGAAGCATCCAATCATACCAAAGAATATTATAGTTTTTTTGAAGAAAACAAGGATTTGGTTTTTGGAGAAAATAGTCATAAATTTTGGTATACAACAAAATTGTTATACTATTATAATTCTCAAGAATATGATAAATATTTAAGACTATATGATCCAAAACTTGATGATAAAGTAAAAAGTTATATTATAAAAATTATCTATCTTATTTTAAAAGAAGAGTACGAACAGGCTTTAATATTAATCAATAAGGCGAAGAAGGATCAAAGGACAATAGGATATGTGATGTATTTATATTATAAAATTAAGTGTCTAGAAAAATTGGAAAAAGTAGATGAACTAAATGACAGTGTTGATGAAATTTTAAAATACAATGACGAGATTAGATATGTTAAAGAAATAAAAGAAGGATATAAGTAAAATTTACTGAATGTAAATTAAATAATATTTTATTGCAAATAGTATATTTTTGTTTCAATAATGGACATATTCTCTTTAAAAATATTTAATATATTTTTAAAGAGAGGAGAGTGCATAAATTGTTAGAAAGTATTGAAAGAATATTATTGAAGACATTAAAATTAGTAGCAATTTTGTGTTCTAATTTAATGTCTTTGTGTACATTTTATCAGCCGAAACTACCGAAAAAAAAATAATTGTGATATACTTGCTTTAAATATTTAAATGAAAGAAGTGAGTTTTTTGTTAATAAAAATAATAGATGATGATCCAATTATGGTAGATAATATATATACTATTATTGAGAAAAATTTTGGCAGAGTTTTTTATGATTATTCTATTGAAAAAATTAGAGATGATTTTGAATCAGCAGTTTATAAAAATGGTGATATATTTTTTCTTGATATTGATTTAAAAGGATACAATGGTATAAGAATTGCTGAAAAAATAAGAGAATATAATTATAATGCAATTATTATATTTGTCTCAGCAATGAATGATATGGTTTTTGATTCTTTAATTGTTCAACCCTTTCATTTTGTTAGGAAAAATAATTTTGACAATGATATGAATGTTGCTTTTGATTTAATAAAAAAATATGTAATGAACAATTATAAAATAATTACTTTAGATTTGAAAGGTAGAAAAACAGCAATTAAATTGACAGAAATTGTTTATTTAGAATCATTTTTGCATGAAATAATTATACATACATTAAATGATACATATAAGTATACTGGATCATTTCAAAATATGTTTGATTTGATAAATTCATCAAATATCATTAGAATTCATAAATCTTATGCAATCAATATGTTTTGGATGAAAGAAATACACAAGGATGAAATAGTAATGAATAATGGAGTTATATTAAATATAGGAAAAAAGTATAAAAATAGTGTACTGTTAGCATATAAGGAGTATTTATTACGATGATGTATTTATTTTTAGATTATTTAGAAGTTTTATTTATAGCATTATTAATATCTGTTTTTACTGATATTGATAATAAGAAAAAGTTTTGTTTTATTTCATCTATCATTAGTTTTATTATTATGGAGTTTTTCCAATTTTATGATTTATTTGCTAATGAACTTGCTTATGCAATTGCGATTATTAATTTTATAATTGTATCAATAATGAAAAAGAAAATAAATCTTTATAATTTTATTCCATGCATTCTATCTCCTTGGGTTTCAGTTTTTACATCAACTATAAGCATTTATCTTTTTAAATTGATTACAAGTAAAACAATTCAAGAAATCGTTATCTCGTATAGAATAGCAGTTATCATTGTAGCAAGAATTATTTTTTTGATTATTATTAATTTAATCGGTTATTTTAAAAACAAAATAAAAGATTCTATTATAGAGCAAAATAAAGAATTGTTGACTGTCGTAATGTTATTAATCTTTGGAATATACTATATCATATTAAATGATATTGGACATTTAAAAGTTAAAATTGAAAATATGTATATTATTCTATTTCTATTAACTATTTTATTTTTTGTTGTTTGTATGTTATTTGTAAAAATGACAAGAATTTATAACGAAAGAACAAAATATATGATAAAAAATAAAGAATTAGAATATATTGAAAGAAATAAATCAATTGTACATTATCTTCATGATAGTACTTTAACTATTCAGCATTCTTTAAAATATGGACTGATTTTAATAGAAGACAACATAAATAAGGGAAAATACGGAGAAGCTAAAAAGCAAATAGACAATTTTTATGATATGTTAGACAACAAGACTAATATTATTACAAATAATTACATATTAGATACATTATTAAACGATTACATTTTTTCTATTAGATCACAGTTTAATACGAAAGTAAAATCTTTAATAAATGTAAGTAATAATGATATTTTTAAAAATCCAAATATGTGTACTAAATTATTAGATATTATTTCTAGTTATTTTGAACAATCTGATAAGAAGTATTTAGAAATTAAACTGATAGAGCATGACATATATATAGAAATGATTTTGCTCATAAATTTTGAGAATAGAAATAATATGATTGATGTGGAGAAAATAAAGAAAATAGAACGAAATATAAAAATTGAACAAGTAGAAAAATACTTATGCTTAAAAGCTATAATTGATAAGGAAAATAATGATGTATAGGAAGTATTTAAAAAATAAATACGGATTTTCAGATTATGAAATTTGTATGTATAAATATGGTTTTTTGGCGATAGTATTAAATATGATACCAGTATTAGTGGTGGCTCTAATTGGATATGAAATTCATTTATTTCGTGAAACAATCATTTATCTTGTCCTTTTTTGCCCATTAAGAGCTATATTAGGTGGTATTCATTGTAAAAAAATGTCAACATGCATGATTGTATTTATTTTATTAAATTCATTAATAATTTGGAACGTTAATAAATTTTCAATTAGTTTATTGTTATTTGTTTTAGAAATCTTATTTTTATTAACACTTAATTCAAAAAGTACGGACGAAGGTTTAAATGAAAATACCAATAGGAGAAAAAATACGAAAAAAAAGAATATATTTATCCTATTGGAATTTTTACTTATTGTTTTTTATAAACAGCAAAGTTTATTAAATTTGGCTTTTGCAGCTAATGGATTGAACATTGTATTGTATTTATTGAATCTTTTATAAAAGCACTCATTTAATAGAGTGCTTTTTTGATATTTATTTATTTTTATATGTAAGTGAATTTTTTAATTTTTTCTCTTGTTCAATTAAATCTATAAAATCAAGGACCTTTTTTATTTCAGATTCATCAAGATTAGATAAATCAAGAGTGTAGGATTTATTCATTCCACAAATATAATCCAGAGATGTTCTATAAAAATTTGCAAGCTTTATTATATTGTTAAGAGACGGAATTCTTGTATCGTTTTCATATGCACACAAAAGCGGAGCTGAAATTTTAATAGCTTGAGCTACATCTTTTTGTTTTAATGATTCGGATCTTGTTATTCGTAATTCTTGGAGCCGATGTCCTATGTTCAAATTTGTCATACTAACCTCCTTTTGTAAATTTTATATTTAAAAAATTTACTATGGGTAAATCAGCGAATATAACTATTATTTTGTAATAAATTTACCAATTGAAAACTTTAAAGAATTTATTGTCATATTTTTATGTTTTGAGAGAAAAGAATATATCAAGAAAATAAATCATATAAAATATTTATGAAATATTAATGTTTCAATTTTAAAAAAATAAAACGTTTTATGAATATATAAGAAAGGAATAAGTTATTGGTAAGATGTTTTATTCTTTTGATGAAATTGAGTTAACTTTGAATTTATATCCTATTGCAAAATTACATGCCAAAGAAATTAATTTGCAAAAACAATTACAAAAGGAAAGAGACAGATGTAATGAATATGAATATTATTATAAACATATTATAAAGATTGTAGAAAGTTGGTTAGAGATACTATCTATTGATGAAAAAGAATTGTTAATTATGAAAATTTATCAAAAACAATCATATGGTAATATAGCAAGTTCATTAGGATATGTTAGTCATAGTTCTGTATTAAGAAAATACAAGAAAATCATAAAAAAAATTAGTAACATATAAAAGTATTGAAATCGCGATTTCATTTTTTTATTAAATACTATTTAAAAAAATTAAAATTATATCAAGAAATATCGGTAGTGAAATTAGACAAAGTCTAAAGCACTACTTTTTTTATACCCCGCTTTAGACATTGTCTATTAAGGGGGATGTATTTGTGCATAAAATCAGATCTCCTCCTGATTATCTTCAGCCAAAAAATACAGGAGGAAGATAGGATGGAAAATGATTATAAAAGAAACTATTTTTGGGTCAAAAGAGATCTTAAAGGAAACAAACACTATTATTTTAAAATAAAAGGTCAATACCATGAGGTATCGGAAGAAGTATATAAAATTTGTTACAATTCATTTAAAAAAGAAGAACGTGAAAAAGAAAAGAGAAGTGAGTTTAAAGTATCCAGTTTAGATCAGTTAGATAATAATAATACAGCACTTGTAGATAAGATTGCTGATGATAAGAATCAATATGATACTTTTAATGTCAATGAAGAAGTTGAAAATGTAATGAACATCATTAATCAACTTTCAGAAGAAGATAAGAACCTTATTACGAATCTTCTTATCAAGAATAAAACAGAAAGAGAACTCTCTGCATTGATGGGTGTTTCTCAACCAGCAATACATAAACGTAAAAAAAGAATAATAGAAAATATCAAAAATAAGTCAAAAAAGTAACTTGTTTTTTTATAAGGTTATCAAGTAATAAAAAAATGTCCAGTTATATATGAGGGGAGTTATTAAGCATCTCCTCTCAGGAGGACATTGAAAACAGAATAGTCTGAATCAGCAACAAAAAGTTTTCTAGCACGTTGATAGTTGCGCCAAGAGGATATGTGAACATAGAAATATAAGGTCACAATAAAATGTGAACTTTTTTCTCTGTTTCGTATTGGAGCGAGAAACAACTGATCATAAAAAGGTGAGGATAGACCTTTGCCGATATGAAAACGTAAATGATACTTCACTCTATTCAACAGTCGAGCGTGAACAAACCGTCGCAACAATTGAGGAGTGGTCTTTGACACGTGTGTCGTATGTTCTTGATGATCCTATACAGAAGCTGGTTTGGACAATGGAAAACAGACTTGAACCGATACGTTTATTGATAGATCGTGACACCTGTAAAAAAATGCAGGTGTCATCATTGTGTTAATAAAGGAAAGGATTGATCTTATGAAAAAAGTACATATTTTAACACAGGAAGAAAATAAACTTTCTTCGAAGCAGTTAGAGGAATATATGGAATTCGCTGCTAAAAACAATTATGAACTTACTGGAGAATTGCATTTTCATTTTTCCAATGCTTTTTATGAACCAGAGAAGTTTGTGAATACAATAAAGGATCTTACAACAAGCAGGACATTTGTTACTGATGGTGAGTGCATCGTGTTTGCTAATGCATTCAATGATGGAAGACTGCTTAAGGCATTTGAAGATAATGGCTTTGAAGTCTATGAACGTGACAGTGGTCGTCTCATTCAGGATGTGTTCAATGAATTCAACGAAAGACAGATTCATACTTTGAAAGCTGTAATTAACAGTGCATTAGAATCAGCGGTTAATAACAAGCCGCTGTTTGTAACTAGCAATTCAAACAGTGAAGCCACTCATGATTGTGTACGAGAATATGTATCCAAGTATGACTTGGATCATGCTGTTGTTATCCAACTTTCAAATCTGAATGAAGAATTTAAAAAACAGATTGGAGATGTCATAAAAAATGAAAAGTGTGACCATCTGGTACTTATTGAACCTGATTCTTTTTCAAAACAAATGCAACAGGATGTTGTTGATTTTGCATTGGAAAATAATCTGAAAGTAGACAGTTACTATGCACAGCCAGAAGTTGAAATTTCATTACAGATGAAAGGCATGGTTAACTAATTGAATGGATATCTTTGATTACTATTACATATATACATGCCTGAAGAAACTTGTCACCTATAAAAAGATCACTAAAAATGTTGCCAATAAAGTTCTGAAAAAGTATGAAGAAGAATGTAATCCACTTGTCAGATATCATTTTTAAATTCACAAAATAAAGTGAATAATGGCATGGATAGTTCGAAAGAGTTGTGGTACTGTGTGTGGTGATAAGAAAGGGGATTTTCAAGAATGGCTCAAGCTCAAAAACAAGTACGTATTATCGAACCACTGGAAAGATTTGTAAACAGAATCAATCTTATTGGCTGTTATGCAAGAGTCAGTTCAGACAGTGAAGATCAGCTTAATTCATATAACAATCAGGTTGATTTCTATGAATCCTATGTCAACAGTCTTGAAAATTCGAAACTGGTTAAGATCTATACAGATGAAGGAATAACTGGAACAAGAATGGACAAAAGAGATGGTTTTCTTCAAATGATTGAGGATTGTCGAAAAGGTCTTATAAATACAATTATTACTAAATCGATCAGTCGATTTGCACGAAATATAACGGAGACACTTTCAGTAGTAAGAGAACTGAAATCAATAGGTGTTTCCGTTTATTTTATGACAGAAAAAATTGATACAGCAAAAATGGGAAGTGAAATGATGCTTGCTGTTTATGCTGCCTGTGCTGAAATTGAATCAAAAGCAATTTCAAATGCACAAAAATGGGCATTTCGTACAAGGGCAAAAGAAGGAAGATACAATCAACCGAAACTGCCATATGGATATCAAAGAATAGATGGTGAAGTAAAAGTCATAGAAGAAGAAGCAAAGATTGTTGAAGATATCTTTAATAAATATGTGAATAAAGATTTTTCGGTAACAAAACTTGTAGATTATCTGAATAAACATTATTTCAAAAAGAAAAAGTGGTCACAGTCCACAGTTTCATCAATGCTTAAAAATGAAAGATATTGTGGAGACATGCTTCTTCAAAAAAGATATTCACCCGATGTCTTTCCTTATAAGTTAGTCACAAATAAAGGTGAACTTGCACAGTATTATGTTTACGATGTGTTTCCAAAAATCATTGATCGTGAACTTTTTGAAAAGGCAAATGAAAAACTTGTGAACAACAAGTTGAAGTTCAATAAAAATCAGACAGATGGAAATAGAGAATATCTGTTGACATCAAAAATAAAATGTGAACATTGTGGTGGAACTTTTAAAAGAAGGGTGTTGAGGAATAAAGAATATTGGAGTTGCAGTAATCATGTTACTTCAGCAAAGAAATGTGAAGTAAAAATGATTGAAACGGATGAAATAGAAGATGCATTTTTAAAAATCTTTTATAAGCTCAAAGAAAATATTCATGTTTTGGAAGCCTATAAAAAACATATTGTGAATTTTACGACAAATGACGATGACAAATGTGAACTTGATCTCGTTAATCGTGAACTTAAAAAAGTAAGCAGTTCTATCAATACACTTGTTCGATATTATCAGAAAGATCTTATCAGTCTGGAGGATTATAAGAAAAAGCATAACGAGTTGCTGGTAGACAAATCAGTTTTTGAAATGCAAAAGTGCAAACTCAATGAAAAAATCTATCAAAGATTTGAAGTGATACAAACGCAGATCATCATTGAATGTCTGGAATCAATGAAAGAAATTACTGCATTGGATGAAGAAATATTTAATACATTGGTTGATTCGATTGAGGTGGGAACATTGGATATCCAGTTTACATTGAAAAACGATCTTAAATTAAAAGTAGAAAGGAAACAGTTCTAATGGATAAAGAAAAGGCAAAAGAAAACAGAATGGTACAGCAGTTTTTTAAAAACAAGGTCTTTTGGGGAATTGACAGTATTCCTTTAAAAAGAAAAATCTACAGAGGTAAAAGAGATAAGAATGGATCTCGAAAAAATGAATGCTTCTATGTAAGTGAAGATCAGAAATATCGAATCGAAGAAAGTGTTCTGGTCAAGAATGTGAATTTGTTGCTGGAAGAAGTTATCAATATGAAAGACAAATACATACAAGGATGGAACAGTGAATCAAGTGAACAGTATTTTGAAATATTGAACAGAAATGCACTCCAAAATATGAATACAGAAAGTGACTACAAGAACTTTATCTGTGACTATCTGAATCAGCAAAGTTCACAGGAATATGAAAATGTGAAGTTAAAAAGCAATATAGAGAAATGTGAATTCAAGAATATTATTGAAAAGATTGAGGTATATGAAACAGGAATACTGAGTATTTTCAATAATGGTCTTGAACTTTTTATTAATTATTAAGGAAAGGGGGTAAGATTGTGAACTATATTATCAGAGATGACAAAGAACATGAAACAACTGCACCGAAGGTTAAAGTGATTGCTCCAAGAAAGAAGTTTCAGCCATCATACAATGACAGGCAAAACAGGAAAATAAGAGTTGGAGCATACTGCAGGGTTTCAACGGATTCTGACGAACAGGAACTGAGTTATGAAACACAGTGTGAATATTATGAAAACCATATCGGCAGTCATGAAAACTGGGAACTTGTTGCCATTTATTCAGATGAAGGAATAACGGGTACATCAACCAATAAAAGATCAGATTTTATGCGTATGATTGATGATGCTCGAGCAGGAAAGCTGGATATGATCATTACAAAAAGTATTACACGATTTGCAAGGAATACTGTTGATTCACTGATGTATTTGAGAATCCTCAAGGAATACAATGTTGATGTTTACTTTGAAGTAGAGAATGTTCACAGTCTGGAAGCAAATGAGATGTTGCTGACGATCCTTTCAAGTGTTGCACAACAAAGCAGTGAAGATAAAAGTGAAAGTATCAAATGGGGATATCAAAGGCAGTTTGAAAAAGGAAAGGTTTATGCCGCCAACATGTATGGCTATAAGTCAAACAGAGGAACACTTGATATTATTGAAGAAGAAGCAGAAGTTGTTCGAGAGATCTTTTCTAAATATCTTTCAGGAATGAGCGAAAGTAAAATAGCAAGGTACCTGACGGAAAACAAAGTTCCCAAGAAGAACGGGAGTACAAAATGGAATTCAGGAACAATTGGCAGGATGCTGCAAAATGAAAAGTACAGTGGGGATGCTCTTTTAAAGAAGACATTTAGCATAGATTTTCTTCACAAGAAACGGTATAAAAATGAAGGTCAGAAGAAAATGTACTTTGTTGAAAACAGTCATCCTGCGATTGTGACCAAAGAAGTATTCAAAGCAGCTCAAGTAGAAAGAACAAAAAGGAACATGAAATCAAATGATGAAAAAGAGGCTGTGGAAAGTCACTATCAGAATCGCTATTCATCTAAAAATCCTTTAAGTAATAAAATCATCTGTTCAGAGTGTGGCGCCTTATATAGAAGGGCTGTCTGGACAAAAAGAAATAAGGAAAAAGAACCTGTATGGAGATGTTCAAACAGGTTGAAGAATGGAAAAGCAATCTGTCCAAACAGTGTGACTTTAAAAGAAAAGCCATTAATGGATGCTTTGACATCATTGATCAATGGAAAAACAAAATCAAAAGAAAAAACACGACTTGAACTTGCTAAAGAATTATCGGAATATTTAAATCCAAAAGATATTATTGAGAAGAAACAAAAACTGAATTGTGAATTAGAAAATGTGAATTCACAAATAAACGAATTATTAGATAAAGGAATGTTACTTGTTGCCAGAGGCGTTCAAGACGAAAGTCAAATTGAGGAACACTTGGCACAATGTTATCAAACCAAACAAATGCTTAAAAAAGAACTGCAAAAGCTTGATGACAAATACAATGCATTAAAGCAAGGCAGACAGGAAAAACTATTAAAAACGTTAGAAAAAAACAGCAATGAACATACTGTTATGACACAAGAAGATCTTGCAGTTTTTATTGATAGAATTGTCGTGAAAAAAGACAAGATTGAAATAGAAACAATAGATGATCAAAAATGTGAACTCCTATTAAATCAGATAAGTTAGAAATTTTTTTAGATGAATGCAAATGTTTATTAAATATAGTAAAATATATTTAATAATTACCATAAACAGATGGGAGGAACATTATGAATATAGAGATAAGAGGAAGAAAAATACTACTGATTGGTAATGGGTTTGATTTAGCACATGGGTTACCAACATCATATAGTTATTTTCTTGATTTTTGTGATAAAGTAGAAAAGAAATTTAATTTTCAATCAGGAATAAATGAAAAGGATTATAAGACAAATGAGCTTAATGATTGGAATATAGATGATTCTATAAAATCCAAGTTGTATGAATGGGATAAAAATACAAATAATAATCTAAATAAATTATTTATTGAGATATATGATAATATTAAAGACAATATTTGGATAAATTATTTTTTAAATATTAGATATACTCTTGGAAAAAACTGGATAGATTTTGAATCTGAAATTTCAAATATAATACAAGCATTTGAATGCATAAGAGATAATATAGAAAGAAGAGAACGTATACAACAAGGTGAAGGGAGCAAAGTCATAAAATTAGAAGTTGTAAAGGGTTTTGTGAATATTTCAACAGAAATTGAAGGACTTAAAGAATTAGATCTAGAAGATATGTATACAAATTTAAAACTTTTTGATGTATATATTAAAAAAATGACTGTAGATTTGGATAAATTAATAAGAGCATTAGAAATATATATTAGTGAGTTTATAAATAAAATAGAAGTGTTACAAAAAAATGATGATATCAAAGACATTAATCCAGATTGTGTTTTGTCATTTAATTATTCTAATACATATGAAAGAATATATGGTCAATCAAATAAAGTTGAATATGATTATATCCATGGTAAAGCGGATAAAACTAATAATGTAAATACTTGTAATTTGGTTCTTGGAATTGATGAGTATCTAGAAGAATGTGATAGAGATAATAAGTTAGAGTTTTTACCATTTAAAAAATTCTATCAAAGAATTTTTAAATCAACAGACAGTTCTTATATGGAATGGGTAGATGAAATAAGACAAAATTCAAATTATCCATATGAACTTTATATTTTCGGTCATTCACTAGATAAAACTGATAAAGATGTTTTGGAATTATTAATATGTAATGATAATGTACAAACTAAAATATACTACCATCGAAAAAGCAACGATGATAAAAAAGAATTAGGTAAATTGATAAGAAATCTAGTACGAGTTATAGGATCAAAGGAATTAATAAGGAGAACGGGTGGATCACATAAAACAATTGAATTTATACCACAGACACTTCCTGAAGCAGATTAAAGTAATCAGTTATTTCTATTTGTTAAATTAAAGAAGTATGAGGGTTCTGAATTCTTGTTAGTATATTTTTAATATGATATACTAATCTTGTTTAAAAATTAAATATTCGATTTAATATATGCAGCAAAAGTGATTGTAAGAATTTTATATATGGTGCTGAATTACTTTTTTGAAAAGCTAAAAATACATTTAATGACATCTATATTAACTCTTAAATTCAAAATTAAGAGTTAAAATGGATGTCATCGAAAAATCGTCGATGAAATCAACGTTTTTTAAGATATTTTAAAGAATCAAAAAATAGCGATTTACGTGGATGTCACCCATATAAAAGGGTGTCACTATCTAAAAATCGCTATTTTTTACTTCAGAGATGAGTTAAAATGGATGTCATTAAAAGAAAGCGGGAAACCAAATGAAATTTTATATTAACAATAAAGAATTAAGTGAAAAAGTATTTTGGAGAACACTAGAATCATTAGTAAGTCCAATGCAAAGAGTACATATCTTGGATGGGATGAAAGTGAAGATTGCCGATTATTTATGTTGGATTGAAATAGTTTAATGATTTTAAAAGTGAATATGACAGATGAGATAGTAAATCAAGTGATTTACTATTTTTTTTTATTTATATGTCCATTTTCTATAATTGAAAAATCATAATTTACACAAAATGTCTTACACTATCAAATAGAAACAATAGATAATCAAAAGTGTGAATTTACTATGAGTAAATTAAAATAAATGTTATGATAATATAAACAAGTTTATTTAGTAAAATTTGTTGAAAAATGTAATATTTGATATTATTAAAATAATAAATAATATCAAATTATTTTAATTTAAAAATATGTAAAGGAGAAGAAATATGCTATTTGATGAAAGAGATTTAAGAGTTTTCGACAATCCAGATTCTCGACAATATTTTGAAGAAATTTTACAATGTTACTATAGTAAAAATTATAGGGCAACTATTGTTTTGTTATATTCATTTGTTATTTATGATTTGTTTATGAAATTACAAACTATGGCAAGTGAGGGGAATAATAAGGCTGAGGAAAAATTAGCAGAAATTAATGAATTAATTTTAAAAAATGAAAAATATTTAGAAGTCGAAAAGAAAATAATTGAATTCTTTAATAAAAATTGTAAGTTGTATTTTAATCGATTTACAGAGGACGTAAATTATTTAAGAGAGTGTAGACACAAATGTGCTCATTTGAAGGTCAATGATAATACATTATATGTTCCAGAGGATTATCAAGCTAGAATGTTGATATGTTCAATGTATGATAATATACTTTCTGTTAAAGCACCATTTATTATGGATTTATTTTCTATAGTAGAAGAAGTTGTTGAAATTTATTCACAAAGAATTGATAATATTTCTCAAAATAGTCTGGATGAAAGAATAAAAAATGAAATAACCAAAAACTATTTGGAACGTATGACATATGATTCACTAAAAATGTCGTATAAAACATTTTTAAAATTATTATTTATTACTACTGATAAAGATGCAGAAAGAAATGCTTATGGATTATTTGCATTTGTTTACGCTATGACAGATCATATAAGGAAAAATGGGTTTGAAAGATTATTTAAAGAAGAAGATGTTAGAAAAAAATTATTAAGTATTAGTATTGAAAATTTAGAAAACTCTTCTGAAAGAAAACAATCCTTAATAGAACTTATTTTAAATTTTCCAATTTTATTGGATATAATCAAAGAAGATGTGTCATTGTTTGAATATATCAGCAACGAAATTTTACTGAATCCAAATGGGATAAAATATTATAGACTATTTTATCCACGTTCTAATAAAACTCCATATGAATTTTTCAAAGATAACAGTATAGTTCAACAACCACTTTATTCAATGACATTATATGATGCTGTAAAAGAAAGTGTAGATTTCGATTTAGCAGAATTTTCTAAAATCTTAATAAATAAAGTACCACCTTATAATGGATTTAATGATGCTGATGGTTTCATGAACTTTTTTAAGAAACATTTACAAGATTTAGCTATAGAAGATATAGAATCGGTAATGAGTATATATATGAGTAGTAATCAATGCGTTTATCGTTCTAGACATTCAGAGGATTATCAAGAAGTCAGTAAGTATTTAGAAGAACATAAAGTTCATGATACTTCAGAGGACGAAAGTAACTAAATATAAAAAAGATTGCTAATTGTAGTAATAAATATATAGAACAAGAATATTGAAGAATTATGTAATTTTCGTATTCTTGTTTGTACTTTTTAAATATGATATACTAATCATGTTTAAAAATTAAATATTAGGATGTATTAATGAAAAAAGAAGTAATGGACATATACGACTTAGAGATGTTGTTTGAAATATAGAATTGAAAAGAGTGTTGTGCTAAAATTAATTTTGGTTGTCTTATAAAAAATATAAAAAGGGTAGGGAATCAAAATGAAATTCTATATAAATAATAAAGAAATGAGCGAAAAAGTGTTTTGGAGAACATTAGAATCTTTAGTGACGCCTCTTCAAAGAGTTCATATTCTAGAAGGGATGAAGGTAAAGATCGCTGATTATTTATGTTGGATGGAAATTGTCAAATGAAAGAATGAAAAGGAATTTGCATTATTGTAAATTCCTTTTTCTATGTTTTTTTTGATACTTTTTAGGTGATAAAGTGTATGCCTTTTTAAATGTTTGGATATAATGATTTACATTTTGTAAAACAAACTTTTTCAGAAATTTCAGTAATATTGAAAGTAGAATATAAAAGATAATCAATACTTTTTAATAAACGATAGTGAATTAAATAATCATAAGGAGACATTTTAACAATCATTTTAAAATAACGATAACATTGAGCTATGCTCATATTTCCACTTTCAGCAATATCTTGTAAAGAAATACTTTTATAATAATTTTGGTGAATAAAACTTAACCTATTTTGTAGACGTTCTTGTTGTTTAAATAATGAAATGATTTATTTGAATTGATCAATAATCAATTCATTAGCTATTATATAAGCATGTAAATCAGTATTATCTAAATCTTTAGGTTTTAAAGAAGTTGGCATGATTCCGGGAGGTTTTATGTTAAAAGATGGTAGTTATTCAAATATGTATATCTTATATTTGTCTTTATTATAAAAAGTACTTGACCATATCCTAAGGTTATACTGTTTAATAAGAGTAGAGGTGATGGATATGACAACACATGAAATAGAAGAAATGTTATCAATAACAAAGAAAACATTGATTTATTATGAAAATGAAGGTTTGGTAAAACCAGCAAGAGATAGCAATAATTATCGGAATTATAATCAAGAGGATGTTTCAAGAATTAAATTTATTTTATTATTAAGAGAAATGGATATCACGATTGAAGAAATCAAACAAATTATAAATGATAAGAAGTCGATTAGAGATGTTTTAGAAAATAAAAAAGATATGATTAAAAAACAACATCTTGATTTAGAAAATATAGATGAAAGAATTAATAATTATATTAAAAGAAGAAAAGTTAAAATAGCAGTTGATCACGTTTTAGATTATGGAACGATTTATGATCGCTTATATTTTTATAAAGATTATCTTCAATATGGACAAACAAAAATAAACTATAGTGATGTAAAATGTTTTAAATTATCTATGTCAAGTTCAATAGGTCTAATGAGAGTATTAGTTGTTCATATGAATTATTATGTAGATTTAGATGTTGTCACACAACATGATACATATTCTTTTCAAATTATGAATAATGAATTTGTTTATCAAATGATGGAAAGAATTAAAGATTATCCAATAGAAGATCCTCTTGGATTGGTTGATATTTATCTTAATAAACGAGATATGGTGCAACTTAATTCATATATTAATAGACATTTTAGAAAATGGGCAAAAGAATATCATTTAGATAATCCAAGAGAGAGTATTATTAAAAAGTAATAAAGACCAATATGTTCTTAAATAAAAAATATTTAAATAGAAATGTTAAAATAATAATGCACATAAAATATGTACTATCACTGGTGATGATTGTCCATATGTTTACCTTTCGTGATAGTTTGTGAAGCTAGGAAACTAGCTTCTTTTTAGGATAGAATTTATTGATGGTGATTGATATAATGAAAATAAGGAGATGATAGTGTGAATGGTTTTGTAAGAATTAGAGAATTTGAAGAAAGTTATACATCGACAGAAAAATTAATAGCGAAATATATTCTTGAACATGGTAATGAGATTTTAAATTATTCTGCACAAACATTGGGAGAGAAGACAAATACTTCTGCCGCAGCTATTATTAGGTTTTCTAAAAAAATAGGTTTTAAAGGTTTTAGTGATTTAAAAATGAATTTAGCACAATCTCATTCAAATGAGCGACATGATTTAGATGTAGATATTATTTTTAATGAAAATGATGATATGACATCTTTAGTAGATAAAGGATGTCGTTTAAATATGAATACGGTATTGAAAACATATCAATTGATTAATGTTAGTGATTTAGAAAATGCTATAAATCTTTTATGCAATGCATCAACTATTTATCTGTTTGGAGTAGGTGGTTCTTCAGTTATTGCTAATGATATTGAACAAAAATTAATCAGAATTGGGAAAAAGGTTATTTATAATAATGATTTACATATTCAAATGACATTTACGCAAAGTATGACAAAGGATGATATGGCATTGATCATCAGTTATTCAGGAACAACGGCAGGATTGGTAGATATTTCTAAAATCTTAGTTGAAAAAAATATTCCGTATATTTCAATTACACAAATTAATCAAAATCTTATATCAAAAAATAGTACGGTTGCACTTAGAGTACCAAGCGAGGAAAAGGAGTTACGTATAGGAGCAGTTTCATCAAGAATTTCTTCTTTTGTAATTACTGATTTATTGTATTATGGTGTGTTTAAAAAGAACTTTGATAAAAATAAAGATAATTTGATTGATTCAAGAAATAATGTTTCAATTCTTAAAAAGTAGATTCATTTCAAAATGAATCTTTTATTTTGGAAATAATATTTTAAAATATATCAATTATTATTGAAATAATATTTCAATAATAATATAATGATATTGGAAGGAGGGGCCATATTAATGAAATTAAATCAGTTAGATACAGAAAAAGTAAACCAAAATTCATTACATATTGATGAAATGTCAACTATTGATATTTTAAAAACAATTAATAATGAAGATCAAAAAGTAGCATTTGTAGTACAAGACGTCATATTACAAATCGCTCAAGCGGTTGATTGTATCTATAAAAAAATGTGTTTAGGTGGAAGATTAATTTATGTAGGTGCTGGAACTTCTGGAAGGCTAGGAATACTAGATGCCTCTGAATGTCCACCAACTTATGGAGTTGAACCTACTCTTATCCAAGGAATTATTGCTGGAGGGATTAAAGCTGTTACTCAAGCAGTTGAAGGTGCAGAGGATTCGAAGCAATTAGCACAAATAGATTTAGAAAAAATAGATTTAAATGACAAAGATATTGTTTGTGGAATTGCTGCTTCAGGAAGAACACCTTATGTAATTGCAGGATTGCAATATGCGCGCAAAATTGGCTGTTCTACAATTTCATTGTGTTGTGTTCAAAATGGAGAGATTTCAAAGTACGCTAATTATCCTATTGAAGTTGTTGTAGGACCAGAAGTTGTCACTGGCTCAACAAGAATGAAAGCTGGGACAGCACAAAAGATGGTTTTAAATATGATTTCAACTTCAGTGATGATTAAAAGAGGAAAAGTATTTGGAAACTTAATGGTTGATGTTCAACCAACAAATGAAAAATTAAAAATGAGAGCTGTTTCCATTGTTTGCCAATCTGTTGATTGTGATGAAGCAGAAGCAACAAGACTATTAAATAAAAGCAAGTTTAATGTTAAGATTGCTATTTTAATGGGTCTTACGGGTAAAGATGAAATAGAATGTCAAGAAGCTCTTGAAAAGAATAAAGGTAATATTAGCCTAACAGTTAGAAGTTTTTTATAGGAGGAATAAGCAATGAAAAGATATGTTGTAAAAAATGAAAAAAATAAAACATATAAAAATATGTTTGGGGTAACAGACTATGATATTCCAATGTTTGGATTTAAAAGTGCATTGTTGATTTTAGGTGCTACAATGTTATCTTTAATTGTTTGTGTAAATGGTTTTCATTATTTACATATTGATTTTCGCCTTCCTAATGCAATTATTAGTTCAATTGTATGTGGTTTATCTGTTGCTTATTCACAATTTTATATTGAAAGAAAAAAAGGAATGTGTAAAAGCTTTTGGATTGTTGCAGGTATATTTACAATCATGGCTTTTGTGATGATATTAATGATTAGATAGGAGGAAAAAATATGTTTGAAAAGTTCTCGAACATTATTGAAGGTAAATTTGCTGGTCCTTTGGAAAAACTTTCCAATCAAAGACATTTACGTGCTATTCGTGATGGGATCATTGCTACTTTACCAATTATTATTGTAAGTTCGTTATTAATGGTTGTTGCATTTTCATATAATCAAATGCCTGAATCATGGGCTTTGGCGAAGTTTATCAAAGCTAATGCAGTAGCTATTTTATTACCATATAGAATGTCAATGTATATTATGACATTATATGCAGTTTTTGGAATTGGTTATTCACTTGCAAAATCTTATGATTTAGATGGATTAAGTGGAGCAATTATGGCAGAGTTAACATTCTTATTAACGATTGTTCCTGTCTCTATTCCAGATGTGACTGATTCAATTACTGCATTAGCAAGTAAAAATGCAGAATTAAATGCATTTTTACAACAACTTCCTTCAGGATATGTTATTCCTGCAGAAAACTTAGGATCAGCAGGTATGTTTATTGGAATTTTATCTGCATTTATTGGAGTTGAAATTTATAGATTTACACAAGTAAAAGGTATAAAAATTACGATGCCTGCTGCTGTTCCACCAGCAGTAGCAAGATCTTTTGAATCTTTAACACCAACAATTATTATTATTTTAGGAATGTCTACCATTACAATGTGGTTAGGTATTGATGTTCATAGTATTGTCGGAACACTTATTAAACCATTAGTAAATGCAACAGATACTTTACCATCAACATTAATTATTATTTTCTTAATTATGTTTTTCTGGTCATTCGGTATTCATGGAGATTCTATTGTTAGTTCTCTTGCAAGACCAATTTGGTTAATTTTATTAGACCAAAATACAGCTGCGGTAGCTGCTGGAAAAGTAGCAACACATATTGGTGTTGAACCATTTTTACAATGGTTTGTACATATTGGTGGATCAGGAGCAACACTTGGATTAGCTATCTTATTCTGTTTTAAAGCAAAATCTAAATATGGAAAAACTTTAGGAAGAACAACAATCTTACCATCTAATTTTAACATTAATGAACCAATGATTTTTGGGGCACCAATTGTTTTAAATCCGATGTTATTAATTCCTTTTATTGTTATTCCTTTAGTTCTGGCAACAATTGCTTGGGTTGCTACAGCAATGCATTTAGTTAATTGTGCTGTTACAATTGCTCCATGGACATTACCTGGACCAATTGGTGCTTATCTTGCATGTGGAGGAGATTGGAGAGCAGCAGTTTTGAATATTATTTTAATTGTAATCTCTGTTGTGTTATATTATCCATTCTTTAAAATGTATGATAAGGAATTATTAGAAGAAGAAAAAGCTAAAGAAGCTATTGAAGGATAAAAGGTGAAATTTATGTATATAGGTATTGATGGTGGTGGAACAAAGACAAAAATGGTTTCTTATGATGATGATGGAAATATATGTCAAGAAATAGTTTTACCAACTGTTCATATTCTAAGTCAAACGCAAAAAAAATGTATTGAAATATTAAAAGCTGGAGTTGAACAATTAGATCCACAAAGTGTTTCAAAAATTGGTATTGGTTTAGCAGGATATGGACAAGATAAAAAAATAAGAAAAGAAATAGAGGATATTTGTTTAAAAGCATTTAAAAATAGACCATTTGTTTTAAAAAGTGATGTACAAATAGCAATAGAAGGTGCTCTTGATGGTCAAGATGGTATTGTTGTGATTGCTGGAACGGGTAGTATTGCGCTTTCTTTAAAGGAAGGTATGTTACAACGTTGTGGTGGTTGGGGCTATCAATTAGGTGATGAAGGAAGTGCTTATTGGATTGCTAAAAAGATGTTGAATGTTTTTTGTCAAGAAGTTGATGGTCGTTTAGAAAAGACGATTTTATATGATTTAATTAAAAGAGAATGTCATTTAGTAAATGATTATGACATTATTACTTTTATGAATAATTTAAATCATGATCGTACAAAAATAGCTGCTTTAGCTTATATCAATGGCTTAGCAGCAAAAGAAAAAGATCCTAATGCTTTAAAAATATATAAACAAGCTGCAGAAGAAATATATAAACTTATTAACTTGTTATCTAAAAATTTTAAATCTCCCATTAACGTCTCTTATATAGGCGGTGTATTTCAACATGCAGGTTCCTTTATTATTCCTCATCTTCAAGATCAATTAGGAAATCGTTTTAATCTTATTCCACCTATTCATACACCAGAATATGGTGCCTATATACTTGCAAAGAAACTAAGGTGAGAAATCACCTTAGTTTTTAAAAGGAGGACATAAAATGGTATATATACAAAAGAAAAAAGATATTCTTTGGGGTGGAGCAACTGCTAGTAGTCAATATGAAGGAGGTTATGATTTAGATGGAAAAGGTTTAGATACACAAGATTGTAGACCTTATTTAAAGAGAACTTCTGATGCTACAACAGCAACACGCTTACTCACACAAGATGTTATAGATGAAGCAAAAAAATGTCAGGGTATTGGAAATTATCCTTTTAGAAAAGGCAGTGATGGATATCATCATATAGATGAAGATATTGCTTTATTAAAGGAATTAGGGATTGATATTTATAGATTTTCAATAAGTTGGGCAAGATTATATCCTCAAGGTGATGAGTTAGAAACAAATAAAAAAGGAATCGCGTTTTATGATCATATTTTTAAAGAAGTTCATAAGGCGGGTATGAAAATATTTTTAACAATGAATCATTATGCTGTACCACTATATTTAGTAGAAAATTATGGTGGTTGGACAAATAGAAAATTAGTTATTTTTTATGAAAGATTTGCGAGAACTGTTTTTGAGCATTGGGGACAATATATTGATTATTTTTTACCATTTAATGAAATAAATGCAGGTTATTTTAGTCCTTATAATGGCGTAGGTTTAGTTAAAGAAAAAGACAAATCCTATAATCAAAGTCTTGTTTTTCAATCACTTCATTATCAATTTATTGCAAGTGCACAAACAATTAAAATAGCAAGAGAATTATCTCCTAAAAGTCAATCAGGATGTATGGTCGCATGTTTTTGTTATTATCCTTTAACATCTTCACCAGAAGATAATTTAAAAGCCGTTAGAGATGAAGAAATACATCAATGGTTTGCAGTTGATATTTTAGCTAATGGTCATTATCCAAGTTATATGGATCGCTTTTTTAGAGAAAATGATATTCATTTAAAAATGGAAGAGGGCGATGAAGCATTGTTAAAAGAATATGCTTGTGATTTTGTTAGCTTTTCTTACTATTCAAGTTCAATTGCTACTGTTCAAGAAGATGGACAACAAACAGCAGGTAATTTAGTAGTTTCAACTAAAAATCCTTATTTAAAAGCAAGTGAATGGGGATGGCAAATTGACCCAATTGGTCTTAGAATTATGCTCAATAAAATGTATGATCGTACTCAAAAACCAATTTTTATTTCAGAAAACGGCTTAGGAGCAAGAGATCAATTAAATAGTGATTTTTCAATTCATGATCCTTATAGAATAGATTATTTAAAACAACATTTTAAACAAATAGAAGAAGCCATTGATGATGGTGTTGATGTTATTGGTTACATTATGTGGGGTGTTATTGATATTGTTTCAGCTGGCAGCTGTGAAATGGCAAAAAGATATGGAGTTATTTATGTAGATGGTGATAATTTAGGAAATGGTACTTATAAACGTTATAAGAAGGATAGTTTTAAGTGGTATCATGATTATATTCAAGCTCAACATCAACAATTTAAGAAATGATTAATTTCATTTCTTTTTTTCTTGAAATAATATTTTAAATATTTTTATAAAAAAATGAAATTTTATGTATGAAAAGGCTTTCAAAATGATTTGCATTTTGTTACAATACATATTGTACAACATGTCTAGACAATATTAAGTGCAAATTATAGAGAGGAATATGAATAAATGGGAAAAAGAATGAAAAAAGTTCTAGCATCAGCTATGTCCCTATCAATGGTCGCTTCAATGGCTATGTCAGGGGTTGGTGCTACAACTTCAAGAGTTGATAGTTTGTTATCAAATATGTCATTAAGACAAAAGATAACACAAATGATGATGGTTGATTTTAGAAAATGGAAAACTGAAGATGAATCGGAAGCTACTGATTTTACTAAAATGAATTCAGAAGTACAAAAAATCGTAGAAGATTATGATTTTGGTTCAGTTATTTTCTTTGCTAACAATATTAAAGAAACTGAACAAAGCTATAATTTAACAATGGATCTACAAAAAGCAGCAACAAAAGATAATGGTATTCCATTATTGATTAGTGCAGATCAAGAAGGTGGTTCTGTTTATCGTTTAGGATCAGGAACTGCTTTACCAGGAAACATGGCGTTAGGAGCAACAGGTGATGTCAATAATGCTAAAATTGCTGGAGAAATTATTGGTAGTGAATTAAGTTCTTTAGGAATTAATACAAATTTAGCACCAGTTGTTGATGTTAATAATAATCCAAGTAACCCGGTTATTGGACTACGTTCATATGGTGATGATGCTGAAATGGTGGGGAAAATGGCCTCAGCTGAAATCGAAGGATTAGCTGAGTATAATGTTATTGGATGTGCAAAACACTTCCCTGGACATGGAGATGTAGCTACTGATTCACACTATGGATTACCAATCGTAAACAAATCAAAAGAAGAATTATTAAATAATGAATTAAAACCATATCAAGTTGCAATTAATCAAGGTATTGAAATGATCATGTCAGCTCATATTCTTTACCCTCAATTAGATAATACAACTGTTTATTCAGAAAAAACTAAACAACAAGAAAAATTACCTTCAACATTATCTCATAAAATCATTACAGATTTATTAAAAAATGAATTAGGATTTAATGGGGTTGTTGTTACTGATGCAATGAACATGGCAGGTATTGCAAAAACATACGATCAAGTTCAAGCTGCTAAACTTGCTATTAATGCAGGGGTAGATTTAATGTGTATGCCTTGTGAATTACAAAGTAAAGATGATTTAGCTAATTTAGATAAAATTATTGATGGTGTAGAAAAAGCAGTAAAGAATGGTGAAATTCAAGAATCTAGATTAAACGATGCTGTAACAAGAATCTTAACATTAAAAGAAAATAAAGGAATTTTAGATTGGAAAGAATCTAACTATTCATTAGAAAAAGCATTAGCAACAGTAGGTAGTGATGAAAACAGAGCTAAAGAAAGAGAAATCGCTAGAAAAGCTGTAACAGTTGTTAAAAATGAAAATAACGCATTACCATTAAATGTTACTAAAAAAAGTAAAGTTTTAATGCTTTGTCCATATACAAATGAACAATCTCAAATGTTAATGGGATGGAATAGAGCAAAGAAAGCTGGATTAATTCCTGATGGTGCAGAAGTTAAAGTTCAATGTTTTATGAATCATGATGATTTAGAAACAGTAAAAGAAAATATTGATTGGGCTGATACTGTTATTATTAATTCAGAAATTTATGGAACATACTATACAAATTATAAACATTGGCTTTCTGCTGGACCAAATAATTTTACAAAATATTGTAAAGAAAATAATAAAACTTCAGTTATTATGTCAGTAGATTTACCATATGATGTTCAATTATATCCATATGCAGATGCAATCTTAGCTGTATATGGTGATATAGGATCTTCTGTTGATCCAACAGAAGCTATCGTAGGTGGAACTACAACATCTAAAGAAGCATATGGACCAAATATTATTGCTGGTGTAGAAGTAGCTTTAGGTACATTTGGAGCAACAGGAACTTTACCTGTAAATGTTACAAAATATGATGCTGATAGTAATAGTTATACAGATGAAATTGTTTATAAACGTGGTCATGGAATAACATACGATGCTAAAACAATTAATAGAGATGAATTAGAAAATAAAGTAGCAGAATTAGAAAAACTTGAAAAAGGAAACTATACTGATGCATCATGGTCAGTATTTGAAATTGCATTAAATGATGCTAAAGAAGTATTAAGTAAAGTAAGTTCACAAGAAGATATTGATGAAGCATTAGCAACATTAAATAAAGCATATGAAGCATTAACAGAAAACAAAAAAGAAGAACCAACAAATCCATCTGATAAAAAAGATGAATCAACAAATAAAAAAGACGAAACAGTTAAAACAGAAACAAAGAAAAATACACAAAAATCAAAAGTAAAAACAGGAGATAATACAGTAATTACAGCATTTGCAGTAATGATGTTTATTTCAGGATGTGTATTTGTATTAGCAAGAAGAAAAAGAAATGATTAATTAAAATGTCCTCTTCGTTGAAATCAACGAGGAGGATTTTTTTATTTTAATCGCTTTGATTATCAAGTATAATTAAATAAATAAACAAAGAAAGGATTAGAGTGATGATTGATTTAAGAGAATATTTTTATAATAAGATAAAAAATGAAATGGATCATTGGGATATGTCAGATGCTTATTCTATTACCTTTTTTCTATATAGTAATGAAGCATATACATATAAAGAATATTCTAATGTTTGTGAATTTAGTATTTCTTTAAATAATGAAACTTTCTTTAAAAGTGAATATTCTGGAGATGATGAAGGTCTTTATAGTGAAGAAAGATGGAATTATGCATATTTAGAGCAAGATGATAAAGATATGCTTGATGAAAAAGGAATGGAAACTTTATTTGCGTGGTATAAACAAGAAGGTATAGAGAATATTGGTTATGAAGATCCTGATTGTTATGATGAAAATTGTAAATATATAGGAAAAGGTCCAGTAGGGTATTATGAATTATTAGAAGTGATTAGTGATGTTGCTAGAAGATTAATTGAAGAAGATTATTTTCTACAAAGATGTGGTAAGAGAATTCCTATTATTATTCAAGATTTAGAATTTACGTGGTATGTTCTTGAGGCAACAAAGAAAGTAAATATCCATGATGAAGCACATGATTTTTTTAAAGCATTAGAATCTGGAAATATGTAACTTATTTGTAATTTTCTATAACTTTTGATAAAATCTATTCTGTTTAGAAATGAGGAATAGGATGACTACTAGAGATATACAAAGAGAAGAAACGAAAAAGAGAATATATGATGTTGCTTTTAAGTTATTTGATGAATTTGGATATGATAAGGTAAAAGTAAGTGATATTGCTAAGGCAGCAAATGTTTCTGTAGGATCTGTCTATTATCATTATAAAAATAAAGAAGCCATCATTGATTATGGATATTATGAATTTGATCAGATGTTAAAAGAAGCTTATGAAAAGCAAACTTTTGATAGTGAAAGAGAGGCTATTCTCTTTCTAATTGATTTTCAAATAAAAGATGGTTTTTTAGATATTGGTTTAAAGATGACAACTATTTGTTTTAAAAATCAAATAAATGCTGAAAATACATATCTTCATAGTGATGAAAGATATCTTTATCAAAAACTTTTAGAAAACTTAAATAATATACAACATATGAATAAAGAACATGCTGCTAAAATGATGTTAAGAATTAGTCGAGGAAGTATTTATGATTGGTGTTGTCATAATGGAAGTTATGATTTAATAGAAGCAGTGCATGAAGAAATTTCTATTGTATTAGATTATATTGGTTTGTAGAAAGACGAAAGTCTTTCTATTTTTTTTGTTTCTATGTGAAAAAATTATTAAGTTATTGACAATTGAATTGTAAAGGCTTACGATGTATATATAAGTAAACTGAATAAGTTCAGTGAACTAATTCAAGGAGGAATTTGGTATGAATAAATATCAACATTTATTTTCACCGATTAAAATCGGTACAGTAGAAGTTCCAAATCGTATTGCATTACTTCCAATGGGGGTCTTTTCACCACGTATGATGAATAATGACGGAAGTTATACAAAAGATGGAGCAGATTATTATATTGAAAGAGCTAAAGGAGGAACAGGGTTAATTATTACTGGTTTAGTTCCAGTGCCTAAAGGAGCAGGGCTTCCAAGTATTGTCAATGATGTAAAAAGCTATACTGAAAACATGAAATACTTAGCAGATGGTGTTCATAAATATGGATCAAAAGTATTTGTTATGTTAACAGCAATGTCTGGTAGAGCATCTATTCATGCTACAGATCCAGCACCTAGTTCAATGCCTAATGTATGGGATCCATCTAAAAATAATCCTGAAATGAGTATTGAAGACATTCATCAATATATTGAATGGTTTGCCATGGGGGCTAAAGCCGCTAAAGATGCCGGTATTGACGGGGTAGAAATTCATGCGGTTCATGAAGGTTACTTGTTGGATCAATTTACGATTGCTGCATGGAATAAACGTAATGATGAATATGGTGGAAGTTTAGAAAATCGTTTAAGATTCCCATGTGAAATTGTTAAAGCAATTAAAAAAGCTTGTGGACAAGATTTCCCAGTTTCCGTTCGATATTCAGTTGTAAGTAAAACAAAAGATTTTAATAGAGGTGCTTTACCTGGAGAAGAATATCAAGAATTTGGTAGAGATTATCAAGAAAGTGAAAAAGTTGCTAAAATGTTAGAAGAAGCAGGATATGACATGCTTGATTGTGATAATGGATCATATGATGCGTGGTATTGGCCACATCCACCAGTATATATGCCAAAAGCATGTAACTTGGAAGATGTTGAAAAGGTAAAACAATGGGTCAACATTCCAGTTATTTGTGGTGGACGTTTTGATAATCCTGAACTTGCTGAAAAAGAAATTGCGGCAGGAAAGATTGATATGATGGGTATGGGGCGTCCATTATTAGCTGATCCAGATCTTGCAAATAAATTCAAAGAAGGAAAAGAAGATGATATTCGACCATGTATTTCTTGTCATTTTGGATGCTTAGCACGTATTTTCCAAGTTGATATGAAAACAATGAGTTCTAAAGATATTTCATGTGCTTTAAATCCACGATGTGGTATGGAAAATCATTATAATATTACGAAAGCAGATGTTTTAAAGAAGGTTGCAGTTGTTGGTGGCGGTATTGCTGGTATGGAAGCTGCACGTGTTGCTGCTCTTCGTGGTCATGAGGTTGACCTTTATGAAAAAACAGATCGTCTAGGTGGTGTCTTTAATGAAGCAAGTGCTTTTGATTTTAAAGATGATGATCGTCGTTTACTTGCTTGGTATAAAAAACAAATTAAAGATACAGGTGTGAATGTTAAATTCAATACAGAATTTAAGGTAGAAGATAAAGAAAAATATGATGTTGTTTTTGTAGCTACGGGAGCAAGTGAAAAACGTTTAGACATGATTCCTGGATTTGATCAACCAAATGTAAGATACGCTGTAGATGTTTTAGATAAACAAGATATTAAGGACCAAAATGTTGTCATTATTGGTGGAGGTCTTACAGGTTGTGAATTGGCTTATGATTTAGCAAGAAAGAATAAGAAAGTATCTGTAGTAGAAGCACTTCCAACAATTATGAACGTTGAAGGTCTTGCTGCACCAAACTATAATATGCTTGTTGAATTAATGGAACATTATCATGTGGATATTTATAAAAATGCAACAGTTAAAGAATATAAAGATGGAAAATTATTAATTAATGTAATGACAACCAATCAACCAAATATCAACAATAGAGCACGTATGATGTCATTGTTTGGAGTACATCATATTCCAAAAACAATTGATGCAGATACAGTTGTTGTTTCTGTTGGATATAAATCAAATCAAACATTATATGATTCAATAAAAGGTGATAATGTTTACTTATTAGGAGATGCCATTCATCCAAGTAATCTTATGACTGCTATTTGGGGAGCTTATACAATAGCTTTAAAAGTTTAGAATTTGTAAGTGAGGAAATGGGGCTCCATGTCAATAGTGGAGGGGCTTAAGAGATAGCGAAAGCTATCTCTTTTC
>OLND01000424.1_pt1 | contig 52904 bp, 66 predicted proteins | sample 1672031 | NCBI WGS metagenome assembly OLND01 (sample SAMEA3136638, study PRJEB25190) | human gut metagenome | biome: human gut; feature: human-associated habitat; material: faeces | place: Austria | collected 2013 | reverse complement strand
GAGCTTGCGATATTATTTTCATAGTCGTTGAATATCTCACAGCCGATGCCGGTAGCGGTGAGCTTGCCGACACCGCCGGCATTGCCGGTAGTAATTTTGTTGTTTATGATTTTCTGCGTATTTCCTGCCGTTGCCTTGTTCAGCACATTAAGCACCTTCAACTTTTTGTCACCGCAGGCATAGCTTTGCGTATGCTTGCCGTTTGCGTACTCGTCTGTAATCTCGGTTATGACCGTTTCATACTCTACCCCGTCAATGCGGATGGATACCTTCTGCGCAAGCTCAGGTTCGGCTTCGTCATCCATAAACAGTGGTTCTATCTCAAAATCATCGGATATTACATATTCTTCCGCCGCCTTAAGTGCGTATCTGTCTATCTCGGCTACGCTGTCGGTATCGACATCAAGCACAACTTCTTTACGCTTTACTCCGCTTGCGGTATCATCGGGGCGCTTCACGCATTTTATCGTGACATCATCGCCACTACCGACTACGGCATATATAGCATTCTTGTATGCTGATGTTCCGTCCTTGCGTGTGTAACTTTTGATGTTGTATCTGCTCTTGTCTATGATGATAACAGGCTTATCCTCGCTCGATTCCATATGCGGATTGTAGTTGTCACCGTCTTCTGCATTGTCATCTATGATTAGCCGCATATCGTAAAAATGCGTCTTGCAGTTTTTTAGCAGATTAAAAATTGCTGTGCTGACAGGCTCAAGACGTGTCATGTAGCGGTCATCCTGTATGCCCGTAAGCGGCGGGTCTGCGTTGATCTGATTTACAGGCATCGTTATACCGAACATACCGTATATCTGTCTGTCGCTGTCTGTAGCGTTTACGATATTGTAGTTGACGATGTCCGAGATACACGAAAATGTCGTGCCACTTGTGACGTAATAGCCGTATGTCCCTTTGTCCTGTTCTTCTTTTGGAAAAAGCGTGACACGAAGCGCAAACAGATACTTTAAGTCGTATCCGGTGACAGTTATCTTATCGTCCTTCTTCTCAATGTCCGTAACATAAAGAAACGTTCCTCTTACTATACGCTTTGTCGGGTCGCTTGCTATATATGTCTGACCGAGCTTTTTCCCGACTATCAGCATACGGTCCGGCTGTATACATCCGGCTTCATCAGCATGTGTAGGTATTGTCATCTCGAAACTGCCGATGTCGTATGCTCTGCGTGTATACTTGAAACTTTCAACATCAGATACGATACCGACGAGATTCTGCGAGAATTTTGGCTTCTTTACCGATAAAAAATCGTATACTCTAACTATCATCAGATACTCCTTACATAATCAAAACGCACCAGCTTTGCTTTTATCGTGCCTGCTGTTGCAATGTTCTTTACCGATAAATTGTTATTGCCAGGATAGATATACTGCGATGTTGACTTTATCAGGTCGATACCGGAACGCTGCGAATACGGTATATACACCTTGCCAAGCAGTCCCCAGTCGATGTTTATCACGTCACTTGTGCTCAGGTATTTTGTCAGCTGAAGCTCTCCTGTGGCGCTTTTGTATGTCCCCTGTGGCTCTTTGCCGTAGACGCTCATGCTGTTGTACGACACAGGCATTTCACGCCCCGAAAGCGTAATTATTGCCGAATGCGTATCGGTACCCGTCATGGCAGCTGTTGCCGTTATGCTGAGCATAGCCGGCACTTTATCCTCCGTCTGCGCTGTGAAATTTACCGACTGCGTTTTTCCCGCAGCTGCCGACAATTCCACATCTGCCGCTTTTACACGCCAGAACGGAACGTATGACAGTATCGATATTTTCGCTGTGCACAGCACACCTGCCTGCCGTTCTACCGCAGGAAGCTCGCTGACAACGCCCTCAATCTGATATGTCTTGCCGGCGCTGTTCGTGTATTTCAGCGTACCTTCAACACCGGCGGGAAAGTACCGCAGGAGCTTTCTGCGAAGTTCGTACATTGTAGCCGGCTTTCCGTTGCGAGGAAGCAGAGCAATTTCTGCGGTGATAGTACGGACATTTGCTTTTGCGCCGTAAAATCCCGCACCGTCAAAGCCTACACGCTCGGAGCTGTCGTGCTTATATCCGAGAGCATTTCCCTCAAAGCTAAGCAGGTGGAGCGGTATGTATCCGTCTGCGTCGGATGATGTATTAACATCATCGATAGTCACCGCCGTGCCGAGAACGGTTGAAAATGTGATTTTCTCCATACTTTTCTCCTATCTGATTACAATATCGTCCATCAGTGCGTCCTTGACCGCCTTTGTTATCTGAGCCATTGTCAGAGCCGTACCGATAAGATTGACATTCGCTGTGTTATTCCGTGTGTTGTCGTTATTGACTATGCTTTCAACGGTTTTTGAGCCATCGGCCATAGCCGACATTATCTGCTGTACGGTTTTCAGGCTCTCATTGATTGCGCTGATCTGATTGTTGTAGCTTTTCTGCTCGCTTTCATACTTTGCGTTTGCGGCATTTTTGCGCTCCTGTGCATTTCTCTGCCATTCCTTTTCCGCCTTATCATCGTACAATCCCTGTAACTTTTTCTCCATCTGCTCACGGGAGAATTCGTCAAGCTGGCTGTATTTAAGCTGTGCTTTAACTTCGTTTATCTGCTTTTCAAGATCGTTGTCCTCATTCAGACGCTTGCGGGCTTCGATTTCATCGTCAATCGCTTTTATTGTAGCATCACGAAGCTCTTTCTTTGCTTCAAGTTCACGCTTTATGAGGGCGATTTTTTTATCTGCTTCGGTCTTATATGCCTCAGATGCCTTTTTGAATTCATTATCGGAACTGCTCGATGATGAAGAGCTGCCGGTACCACTGAAACTGCCAGCTTCCATATAGGTATCGAAGTTGTCATACATTGCCTTCAGTGCATCACGCTTGAGCCTTAGATCCTTTTTTGCTTCCCATTCCTGCTGATCGTAGTATGAGTTAATATTCGGTGTGTCGGACGTGCCGATCGTCGCATCGTACTCCGCTATCTGTGAAGCAAGTTTTGCCTTTGCAAGTTCCTTATATGCTTCTGTATTCAGCTTTATCTTGCCTGTTTCATTGTCCAGGCTTATGCACTGCGTATACCCTGCGTCTATCAGCTTCAGCATAGTGTCATAAGATATATTGCCGTTCTTCCCCTGCTCTGCGTAGGCGGAAGCCAGCTCGTTAAGATTCTTGACGAGTGTCGATGTGCTGTCGGCAAGTTCTTCGGTGGTTTTTATGTTATTGTTTTTGGTCTCGGTGTTTTCTTCGGTTTTCTTTGATGATTTTTTAATTGAATCAGTTAATTCATCAACAGAAATTTTGGCTTTTTCTATTTTCTGTGCTTCATCTTCATACTTAATCCATAAATTGTTGTAATTTTTATAGGCTTCCGTTGCTTCAAGATTTGCTTCTTTAAGCCTTGTTACAACATCTTTATAATAATCGGCTCGCTGACGAGCGGTTCCAGTTACTTGATCGTACAAATTAGCATCGCCAAAAAGCGGATAGGTTTTATATGCTCCTCTGCCCGTACCTTCGTGATCTTTATGTGTGGCAATTGTTATTTTGCTCACGGCACTCATATCCTCGTCAGAATCTACACTGTGAACATCATCATAGTTTCGATTTGCGTCAGAGGACGCTAATTCATCGTAATATGATTGTGCTTTTGCTAATGCTAACTCTTTTTCCTGCCTTGTTGCTTCTTGCAGTTTTTCGATATTATCCTCATATTTTCCGTTTACGAGATCAAGCTTTTCAGCTGTAGTGCTGTACGTATCATTCAGCTGTTTCTGTAATGACTGGAGTTCCTCTGTTTTCTCTGCCGCTGTGCCTGTGCTATTACTAATGGTCTTATAACGTTCAAGTACATCGGATAGTTCATCTGCCTTGTCTTTCGCTCCGTTTGCCGAATCTTTCAATTCATCTATTGACTTTTTTGCATCATCCGATGCGGAAGTGAACGCAATTGTGTCAACCACCAATGTAGCTAACAACGAAGCCATAAGCACATACGGATTAGCCGCACCGGTTGCATTAAAAGCTTTTTGCTTTATTGTCGCAAGTTCTGTTGCAATGCCAAACTCTTTTATTCTCAAGACCGTTGTGCTTATAATATTGCCAATTCCTATAGCAACCTTAAACGTACCGAGAGCCACAGCTCCCGCAAGAATTACCTCTTTGAACTGGAAACCTACAGATATAGCCTGCTTCATAAAAGCAACAAGATTTTTAAGCAATACACCTAAATTCTGTGCCCACTCGTCAAGCGTTCCGTCCTGCTCCCATTCTGCCAGCTGGTCGCTGACATCTTGCAATACCGACTTTACTTCTCCGAAAGCGCCCTCGCCCATTTTGCGGAAGAACTCGGATATGTTATCCAGCAAGGTACTGAGCATACCATGCATAGTCTGTGACTGCTTTTCCATCATTCCCGCAAACTTTCCGTTGCCTGTTGTAAGCCCAGTTATAGCCTTGTTCAGATCGTCTATGCCGACCTTGCCTGCGGAAACCATCTTGGAAAATTCTTCACCTGTCACGCCTATGCTTTCGGCAAGTGTTGTCTGAAGCGGTACACCTGCCTCCGTCATCTGCATAAGTTCTTCGCCTGTAACCTTGCCCTTTGCAAGCATCTGACCGTAGGCAAGCGTTATTCTGTCCATTTTTTCGGCATTACCGCGTGCGAGATCTCCGAGCTTTGTCATAGTATCGATAAGATTGCTTTCGTCCACGCCATAGCTCATCAGAAGCGAACCGCCGGAGATTACGTTTTCAAGCGTAAGCGGCGTTTTTGCGGCAAAGTCCCGCATTTTCTCTATCATTGCTGATGCTTTTGATGCAGAACCGAGCATAACTTCAAGCGAGGTTGTATACTGCTCCATTTCGTCATTCGAGCCTATCAGCAGTTCACAAAGCTTTTTACCGCCGTAAGCCGCAATAAAGCCGGTTATCAGCGTTTTCATCTTATTCATCTCATCAGAAACACCACTGACACCTGCTTTTTGCTTCTTTAATTCGCTCGTGGTTTCTTTCAACTCGGTTTTCAAGTCGATCTGTTCAGCTTTAAGCTGAGCGGCTCTGGTGCGTGCCTTGTCAATCTCCTTTTCAAGCTCTGCCATCCGGGCTTTCTGTTCTTTTGTAACTGTGCCGTTTTCTTTCTCGGCTGTTTTCAGCTGATTGAGCTCTTTTTCGTACTCCTTAGCTTTTTTGTTTGTGTCTGCAACGGCTTGCTTATTGAGTTCAAGGGCTTTGTTAAGCTCGGTAAGCTGGGCTTTTATTTCCTGTACGCCCTTAGAAAATTTTGTACTGTTTGCCCCGAAATTCGCAGTAAGTTCCTGTGCCATTATTTTTTACCTCCCTTTTCCCACAGTTCTTCTATTTCGTCACGGAAGCGGTTTTCCGCAAGCTCCGTGATTGCTTCTTTTTTTGATATAAGCGCCGCTCTGATGTGCGAGTATGCCTGCACAGCGCCTATCTTTCTGCCAAGCTTATCCTTGCCGCCTTTCTTGCGGCTTTTCTTGCCCGGTCTACCAAACTCGATAATTACGCTTTCAGGATGTGCTTTAATTGTAGCTGTGTCATACCCGGCTTTTACCTTGTACAGCTTGCCTGTTTTCGTTATCTGCTTTGACAATAATCCGCTGAGCTTTGTCGGAGATCCGTCTTTATTCAACCTGCCCTGCAGCATTCGCCGTTCTTCGTCTATCAGTTCATCGCCGACTTCTTCAAGAATTTCGGGGATGATTTTGTTGTTCAGCTTGCTATCCATTTCGTTTACTACTTGAATGAGATCTTTAAGGTCCATTCCGGATAAATCAAGAGTAAATAAATCATCGGACATTTTATGCTCCTTTCAGAAATTTGGGTATAAAAAATCCACCCCTTTCGGAGTGGATGATTTATTCAGTTTTGGGCTTAATCTCTCGTTATATTTCCATCAACTGCTTTTTCTTTGCATTATATTCTTCTTCGGTTATTGCGCCGTCATCAAGCAGTTTTTTGTACTTTGCTATCTCATCTGCCGCACTTATAGCCGAAGCAGGAGAGGCGTTTTTGCTTTCGTTGTCCGCAATCATAGCCGTAAACAAAGCACTGGCTTTTTCAGCACAATCCTTCATCGTGTTATATGTAAAAGAATCAGCTTTAGTTGCGGTGTTAATAAAGTTTATTCTTTCAAGTGTGCCGTCTTTCAGATACACATTGATATATAGTGCTGTAACAACAGTTACCCGTTTTGCTGTTGAAGCTCCTGCCACTGCTCCAACACCGCCAAATAGCAATCCACCGGCAACAGCCCTTGAAAATGCACCTTTTCCTTTGACAGTGTTGTCATTTACAACAAGTTCATAATCAATCACTTCGCCGAAGTTATGAATTATAGGCTCACCAAAATAGTTCTTTACCCACCAAACAGAATTATTTTTATCTACTTTAAGATCGCCCAATTCATCTGTGATCTTGTAGCCGCTTTCTTCAATATACTGTTTGTTTAATTTGCTACGTTTTATTAAGCGATAAAAGCAATAAATACCTGCCGCACATATAAGCAGCATAATCAAAATAAGTATACCATTCGTGGTATTGGTTGCGGAATCAGTAGTCAACAATTTCAAATACATAAGTATTTTCTCCTTTTCTGCCTACATTATACAGCAAGCGGAGAACATTGTCAATACTGCACAAACACGCCGCAATCACCGTTGAGTATCTCCTGCTGAAGCAGATACACCGCATTTATCAACGACACCACCATATCGACCTTGCCGGCAGAGCGCTTTTTATTAACGTACTTGTTCAGGTTTGTGTCCTCTGTACAGCGGGCGTTGCTGAAATTTATCTCAAGCAGTTCATTCTTTGCAAACACTATATTTCCCGTGAGTATCTGTTCTTTGAGCCACTTTGTCGGAGCATGAAGCACGCTAGAATGCTGTCGTATCTCTACGCACTCTATCGGATCATCGGCGCTTTCGAGCTTCTGCACCGTTGAGAGTGCGTTCCAGCGGTCGAAGCCGAGCTGAGCTATTATAACGCCGTACTTTTCTTTCAGCGTCAGTATGTAATTCTCGACAAAGCCGTAATCTATGATGTAATCGCCGCACGCAAAGCAATCACCGTTTGCAATATGCGTCTTGTAATTAACGTGTTCCTTTACCGATTTTTCCTCTACCTTTTCGGCAGGAACAAACGCTACCGATTTAACATATATCTTGCCCTTGTGATAGCATATCATAGCGAGCGCCGTGTTATCCTCTGTCTGTGAGAGGTCAAGTCCGAGATAGACTATCTTACCCTGCCAGAACTCGTCAGGCACTTCTTCAGAGCAGTTTTGCACGGATATAAGGTCAACATAGCCCTCACTGCCGACACCCTTGTACTGAATATTGCAGTGCTTGCAGAGGAAGTTCTCACGCTTGTTTTCATACAGCACAGCAAGCTGGCGGTTGTCTTTCAATTCCGAAAACAAGTCCGCATTATCGACAGCTACAGGGTTCGACTGGTACAGCACACTGTCGTTCGTCTTCCAGTCGGGTACAAGCTCAATATCAGGCTCATACAGCAGTGCAAAATATTTCTTGCCGGAGCTGTACACCCCGTCAAGCTGTTTCTTGGCTATGTCGATTTCGTCTTTCAAGCCGTTATCATCATTCGGGTACTGTGTGGAAATAAGTATTCCGAGCTTGCTTTTAAGCGTAATCTGCGAGGAACGCATTGCTTCTACCGGATAGCCGTCCATAGCCCCGACTTCATCTGCAAGGAACAGATGCGCCAGCTTACCGTCCAGCTTATCCTTACTGTACGCAAGCGGAGTATACTCCGTATCACACATCAAGCATCTGATCTCGGACCGCATAACCTTGAAATGCTTTTCAAGTAGCGGAGAGGATTTTATGATTTTCTTGATAGCAACTTTAAGTTCACTCGATAGCTTTAAGTCGGGAGCTACAGAGAACAGACGGGAAAATCGGGGCAGTGTCAGCATACCGATGATGAATATTACCGCCGCTGTGAACGTCTTGTAGTTCTTTCGGGCGATTTCGAGCAGTCCCGTGCTGTAATACAGCTTCCCGTCTGTTTTCGTGCAAAGCACCGCATAGATAAAAAGCAGGCTGTAATCTTCAAGCGATGAGTACATATCACGGCCTAAATCGGGGTGCTGTATGGCTTTGAGCAGTGCGGTTATCTTGTTCCATTCCTGAACATCTACATAACCGTCATCGACAGCTTTAAGCCATTCGGCGCACTGTTTTCTGACGTATCTTCCGACCTTACCGGAGTTGTCCTGCGATGCCCACACGGCGTATTTGTACGCACGGCTGTCTTTAATCGTCATACTGTACAAACCTCTCTGTCGGGGCTTTGTACCCCATAAACGTTGCGTAGTCGTTCCATCTGTCCGTTATTTCGTAGAGCGTGGAATATGTGAATTCTTCCTCCGTCCGTCCCATAATATCTATAAACAGACTGCGGAGCTTCTTGAAGTCGGGCTTTTCTTCTGTCGGCTTACTTCCAACTATCGGCGCAGGAAGTGCGGCGGTCGTAGCGGCAAGCACCCTGTCCTGCAGGTATTCCTGTGATAACTGTGTTGTTAGGTCGGACACTATTTCGGAACGCTGTGCCGAGCTGAACCCCAGTTCATCAAAGCAACACCGAAGCCCCGCTCTGATGTAGTCAAGCGGCAGAGGGAAAGTCAGCTCAAACGGGCTGATACCCTTTTCTTCCGCTTCGATAAATGCTTTTATGTCATATCGCAGATATAAAGTATCTGTGATGTAAATTTTCTTGTTTAAAAGTTCTGTGAACATTGTTACTCCTTTTTGGGTATAAAAATACCGCCCTTGCAAAGAGCGGTGAAATTATTAAGTTATTTATGCAATTGGTGCATACGGAATAAAACAAAGTGAACAATTTTAGTTTTCAATTACTTCAAAAAGTTCAGGCGGGAACAAATAGTCTTCATCTAATTCTGTCATTATACGAAACCAACCCTTTTCAACTGATATAACATTATAGATTTTTCCTTTTTCAATTGCCACGAGCTCTTTACCGATATACTTTACTTTCATTCCAACCACTCCTTTATAAAAAATTCGTACTTGCCTACGCTTTCGCATTGCACCCAATGTACTTCGGCTTTACGTTCTTCACCATAATAATCAACAACGCCCTTGCCTTTGCAGTGTTGCCAGTCATTAGGCTTTCCGCCATAACGTTTTGCGTATTTATCTGCTTTACGAAATATAGTTTTTGAACCTTTCCCAGCAAAAACTTGTACGTCTTGTATTTTTGTTCCTTCTGAAAAATGAAAAGTATCACCGGTTTGCAAATCCATAATATTATAATTTTTAGCTTTTGCGCTTAGTGACTTTCCTATTTCAATATCTTCCAGTTTTATTATACCACTTTCTCCGCCGTTGTCAACCCCGTTACCGCTTGTAAATCTGCCTGTGTGCGGATCGTGGTTATGGTTATACCTGAGCAGTATCCCTATTTCTTCAAGGCATCTAAGCTCCATATCGGCAAGAAACAGGTCGTACCTGTCACTGCGACACAATTCAAGCAGTTCTATGTATCTTAATATCAGTTCCATTTTTCACCTGTAGATAATTTTCGGGGCAGTTTCCCGCCCCGTTTCCCGCCCCGTCATATCTGTACTTTTTTACACTTCAGCTACAATAACGCCCGAAGCGGTCGCAAACCATGCGTCAATGCTTGTCTTATCCGCTACAGGATCAAGACCCTTTACGCAGTACATATCAGCACCTGTGTTGATAAGCGCCTTGTAATTTGCCTGCAGTGCAAGGCTATTGAATGTTACGCCGTTCTCATCAGTCGTCTGTACGTTCTCGCCCTGTGAAGTAAACTTGCACTTGGGGAACTTATACAGGTTTATCTTGCCGTCTGATGTCATAGTGCTGTAGATGCACATTACATCGGGTACAACATCATCCTTACCGCTTTCAAGCACTCCCGTTGCCGTGTTCACCTTTGCACCGAAAAGTGCCACCTCGTCAGCGGAATTTGTGTTCACAATTGTTACGTCAAGCGTACCGCCTGCCTTAGCTACATAGCTGTCAACCTCAACGCCGCTCGCATACTGCGATGCACTGTTCATTTTAGGCGTGTACTTTGTTGTGATAAGTATGTCCTTAATCTCGGTCACGTCACCGTATGCCAGTGTATCGGCGTTATCCGTTGTCAGCGGTGCATACGCAAAACGCTTTGTGCACACAGCCGACTTACGATCTGTACCCTGTATTACTTTTGCCATAGTTATGTCCTTTCCTCATAGAGCGTAAACTCCATGACTAAAATTTTTCTGTTGGGATAAACATCAAACTGCGACAGATCGGTAGTGCCGGTAAATATACCGCCTACATTCTCTATCGCCATCTGTGTTTTGTCATACAGCTCAATGTCTGCCTGCGGCGAAAATACGCTCACAGACAAGGAATACTGCCGTATATTTGCCCTGCCGGAGCTGAAGAACGTATCCCTGTACGATAAATTGTACACCGCATACTTCTCCGGCTCTTCGCCGTCCTCAAACTCAGGCATATAGCTGTAAAAATGCTCAAATACCGCCGAGAGTGCCGAATCAATCTTTTCTGTTATCATTGTCAGCCTCCTCTCGCCAGTATCAGCTTTATATGCAGGTCGCTGTCGGCCGCTCCGGTTGTTTCGACGTGATACCGCTTGCCGTCAATCTGTACGACCGACTGACCGCTGTATTCACGTCTCCACATATACACCGTAAGTTCCGACTTGTATCCTGCCGTTTCGGCGGCATATTTTGCCGTTACGCCCGGCTCGGAAACCTTTGCGTATACGGTCTTTACCGCCCTGTCCGCTTTGCCCTGCGAGCCGTTTTTCTGCTCGGAGGATATGAGCGTGATTTTTCTGTTAAATGTCATTCTCATTCACTCCGTTCAGCAGATTTACGCTGTGCAGGGCGAGTATCTGAGCGGTCACGGGGTTCTGCGACGCTCTGTCGGACGAGAAGTCACGAGAGGAATACATATCGTTTATAAGCACTAAGTAAGCCACCGTGATGTCTTCGTATTCGTCTATCTGAGTATCATCAAGCCCCGTATAGCCCTTGATATAGGATTTCGCCGCTCCGGCACAGATTTCAAGCATTCCGTCCTCGTCATCACTGACACCGCAGAATGCCTTAATCTTTGCGCTTGTTACCTCGCTTAGTTTCACTTTTCTCCTCCTTGTCCACAGGCACTATGTACCCGCAGGAGAGCAGGTCGTTCAGCACAGGACCGGCAGGGAGCTCACGCTCCTCGCCCTTTGCCATACTGACGGTGCCTGAAAAGTTGGTCGTTGCCTTTACTGTCATAGGTTATTAGCCTCCTGCTTTCTTCATTTTAAGGGCGGCTATCTTCTGGGCATTCTCGACCTTTGCGTCAAGTTCCACCCATGCGATAACGCCGACAGCGTGCTGTGTTGCGTACTTTTCGTTAAGTATCTGGATAGACACATCTTCGGAAGTCTTAACTGCAAGACCGCTCATATCGCCGTAGTAGATAGCTGTCTTTTCGGAAGCAATAGCCGATACGCTGTCGGTTGTGTATACGGGCTTGCCGAAAAGCGTATAGCCCCACTTTGCCGTTGCATCGGGATTAAGGATATATCTGCCCTCGTTGTCCTTGAGCTTTCTTATAGCGGTTCTTGTAGCCTTGTTCATGATCCAGCAGGCATTGTCCTGGTATACATCAGGTATTGTTTCCTGCAGGTCGATAAGCTCATCTGCTGTGATAGCTGTCGCCGATGCGGTCGTTACCACCTGTGTAACACCTGCGGCAAGACCGTCTATCTTGCTTGCTGTGCCGTTGATAAGCTGGTTTTCAATCCACTTTGCTGCCGCAATCGAAACCTCGTTTATAACGTATGAAACGATGTCAAACTGCGAGTTGTTGATAAGGCTTCTTGAAACCTTAGAGAGCGCACCTGCAAGATAGCCCTTGAGTTCAATGCTGAGGAACTTACCCGATGTGCTTGCAAGGTCCGTAAACTCTGTAGCATACGCCATTGAGATAGCCTGCGTTCCTTCGTCGTAGTAGGGAATTGAGAGAGTACCTGCAAGCATGTATCTCGTTGCCATCTGATAGATAGGGCAGATGTCGATAACCTTACGGATTATCTTGTTGGCGATAGTCGCAGGGATAACTGCGCCGTTATCGCCCTTTGTCAGATTGACATCTTCTCTTGTTTCAACTATCTGACCTGTACGCAGATAATTTTCAAAGGCTCTTGTTTCCGCCTGCTCCTTGTCGGTTGCTGTGCCGTCTGACTTTGCAGAGTTCAGATTAAGAGCGTTCTGCTCCTCGATTGAGCGGATTGTCTTGTTCAGTGCCTCGACTTCCGCCTTCTTAGCGTCATAGTCTGTCTGCTCCTCTGTTGTCATCGCTCTTGTTTCTGCTGTAGCCTTATCGCAGAGTGACTTCATCTTGGCGATAAGAGCATTTCTCTTTTCGATGAGTGCTTTTAAATTCATACTGTTTCCTTTCCGTCGGAGTAATCCGACATAAGCTGTAAGATTTCTATTTCCTTGCTGTAATTGGGGATAAACTCCCTGATTTCGTCTGTTACTTCGACCATATCGTTTCCGGCACTGCGCTGTTCCGTTATGGTCGTTTCCTCGCCCCTCGTTTCTATTGACGTGGCGATATATGCGGGATTGCGGTTGAGAATTGACACCTCGTGCAGTGTCAATCCCGTAATCATTCTGCGCTGAACTCCCTCGTCACACGGCTCAAGGTGCGCCTGTGCTCCCGAAAAGCCGAAGCTCCACCCTGTCAGATGTCCTGCTCTCGCCTCTGCGATCACTTCTCTGTCAGTGATGTCGGCTTCTGCGTGAAGTCCTATGCTGTCCTCACGCAGTTTAAGCGTTCCGTCTGTAGTGTCAAGCACCTTGCTGTGGTTGAATCTCAGCTCGACCTTTGGATGATCTTTAAGGCTTTTCGCAAACGTACCGCTTACGATACGCTCAACAAACGGCGTTGTCATGCCGGGCGCCATTGATGCAGGAAGCTGCTTGCTGTCACGCTCAACAGCGTTTACATATCCGCTGATGTGCATAAGATCAGCGGAACGGATTTCGATTTTCATTTTTATCACTCCTTTCTGTGTTATGGGTATAAAAATACCGCCCTCGTGGAGCGGTAAAATTATTTAGTTCGTTCAAATTTGCACCGAACTTCACAAAAAACGGCTGTTTTTGCAAAGTTTGTGTTCAAGTCAAGTGCAATCGATTGCACAAGGGCATAAGAAAACCGCTCTTGTTAAGAGCGGTCGTCATATTCAACTTCATTCTTCGTCCTCGTCATCTTCCCATTCAAAAGCGCAGGGAGGTAAACCGTCCGGAGTTATCTTATCAAAATACTTGCACGTATCTTCGACTGTTGCTTTTGGATTTTTTTCTAAATAATCTATGACTTTATCTGCCGTCTGATACTGCTCAGGGGCTTCAAGAAGGCAGATAAAACTCATATATATATCATAATTTTTACGTGAAGCGTCATCGTTTGGCGGGTATATATACTCAGGAATTGTATCTGCAAAACGTTCTATGATACGTTTTTGATATTCTGATTTATATTTTCCGTGCAGTTCTTCTTTTTTCATAACTAATTCTGCCTCCATTTCTTTCGTATAATTATGCCGCCCTCTCCGTCTGATTCTACTTTATAACGATACTTGCCTTTACTTATATATCCACTTTCTCCTTTTTTGCTACCCGGATAAATGGTATTAAACTCTCCACGCAGCTTTGTATAAGTCTTTGGCTTTACCTGTATACCGCTGTGATTTTTCTGTGGCGATGGTGCATACTTTGTTTTAGCCTGTGCTTCATAAACCGTAGTCACTATGCCGTCATCGCTGACCGTAACGGATTTAATTTTCCCGCCCGGCGCATTCGTAAACTTACCGTCTTTTGCATGATAGGGATTTTCTCTCTTTTCTGCTATTATATCACCCTCACCGCCGTTTTGCAAGCCCGCATCATCAATTTTAGCGTGGCTGTCGGTATTCGGCGTGTATATCTGCTTTGTTTTCGGATCATAAAGCACATCGTTAAGCCCGAGCTTGATAAAGTCAAGTCCGAGCGGCGCAAGGTTCTCCTTGAAGCGTATCTCATCCGGCTGTAAGAAGTTCGCCGCAAGGCCTATCTGATAAGCCTGGTAGCGCGTCAGAATATCCGCTTTCAGAAGCTCGGAAGTATCTATGACAAAATACTTGCTGTTCTTTTCTTTTTCAAGCAACAGTGCCCTGTTAAGCGCCATTTCAAACGCAGAAACAACAGGCAGTACGGCTGTTCTTATGCTGTTGATATACGTTCTGTCATCGGCTCTGCCCGACAATACATCGGGGGATAAGCCAAACAGCATTGCTATCTGCTCGGCATTTGTCACCTTGTTCTGATTTAACTGCATCTCAACGGCGGTGGAGCTGCTTTCCTTGAAGTCAAGACCGTTCTGCAGTATCATCATACCGTCGCCGTTGTTGCTGTACAGCTTTTTCCACGCTTCACGGATTTTTTGCAATGCTTTATCGTCTACTCTTTGTTCAGTGCGCAGAAAGCCCTTCTTGTTACCGCCTCTGCGGCTCATCGCCTTTTCAAGCTGTAACAGCATATAGCTTGATGTCAAGAGCGTGGGATTCTCGGCAAGTATGCTTACTCCCTTTCCGCCGTCGACGCTGTTACGGCTGAGAATGACAAAATCCCAAGGATTGTACACTCTGCCGTCAACGAGCATACAGAGCGTCTTATAGATTGCGTCAGAATTTTTCTCCACACTCACAGCACTGTCACGGACATATCTGAGAGCCAATACCTCGTTTCCGCTCCGCTCTATGTGCATATATCCCGTTCCGTCAAGGAGCATATCACGGATAACCGCACGCTTTATTTCTGTCGGGTTCAGAGTATCGCCCGATTCTTCGTTCAGCAGATACAGGCGGTTATCCTCTGTGATTTCCGCCGCTGTCTGAACTTCATCGTTGCTGTTATACAGCCTTATCGGCAGGCTTGCTATTGTGCCGGCTATAAAATTAACAGCCGCTGAAACCGCAGGGATCTCAAGCGCCTGTTCTCTCGTTATATTGCTTATCTGCTTTAGTCCGAAAGTTACTTCAATATCAGTGCCTTCAGTGTCACGTCTGAATATCTTATCAAACAGCCCCATTATTCTCACCTCCCTGTAATATCTTCATCAAAGCGTCATCTTCGGGCTTTTCCACCTGCTTCGGTATTGCTCTGATAGCGGAAAGCACCGTCCAGCCGTTTTCCTTTTCAATGTCGCTCATCATTTTTCTTTTCGTCATGATTTTGTCGTCGCATTTCATCGACTGTGTGATAAGGCTTGTGTATGCCTTTGTAAACTTGATTATTTCACCGCTGTCAAGCTCTTCCTTGTCCTGCTGTTCTTCAAATGCGGCGTTCAATTTATCGGCGGTCTGCCGTATTACAAGCATATCCGTTTTCACTTGCTCGATTTCCGATACAAGCTCACAATAACGGTTTATCCCTGCCGAATAAAGTGCGTCGTCTTTTCCGACAACTTTAAGCAGCTTCTGGATACGCTGAAATTCTTTATGTGCCGTTTCGTTTTCTCGCACCTGCTTGAACTCTGTCAGCTTCTTTCCGGTAAGCTGTCCCAGCTCCGCATTTTTACGGCTTTCCTTTTCTTTCTTTGTTCTGTGCCCTGCACAGTTATCTATCGCTTTTGCTCCTCCGGGCATACGCAAAGCCTCCTTTCAAAATCTATATTGGGAATATATTGTGTAAAGAGGTGGCGGTCAGATGTCAGACCGGGACCCCTCAAAAATCGCAAGGGTAGGGGGGTACACTATATATTGTGGTGTATAGTATCGTACCACTATATGTTGTGGTGTGAAAAATCGACGGTACAAGTCATAGTTGCCAGTTCCTGCCTGCTGATACGCCCACGTTCCGCCGCCTCGTGATGATAGCGGCACAGCGTTATAAGGTTATCGTTATCAAGCCTGCGGTCATAATCGACCTTTAGCGGTACGATATGATGCACAGACAGGTCCGTGCTGTTGATAACGCCTGCCGACAGACACACCCTGCAGCAATGACCGTCACGCTCAAGTATTTCATCGGCTTTTCTGCGCCATATCTTGCGGTTACGAAACCTGTCGGCATCGCTGGCTCGTATCTTCTGTGTATACTTTATCCCGGCCGTGCATTCTCCGGGCTTATGGATCTTGCCACATCTTGAACAAGCTTTTAACATAAATTTAAGATATAAGAAAAGCACCCTTTGCAGAGTGCTTGAAGTATTCGTCACCGTCCGCACGAAAGAATCAGAAGAGCGGACGGCTCGACTAAGAAAAAGGAGGTCCAATGGATACTCTTGTACGCATAATTGATAGAAAAGGTGGCCTGGCGGCTTATTAGCCGCTCCTCGGTCACTACGCTTTCGCTTCTTTTCTATCGTAATCATATCACACTCTTTATGTGTATTTCAATGGTCAATTATTTTACTTACTTCCGAGAGTGCCCGCCCGTGTAATCTATACAACCATCTAAGTTCTATGTTCTGCATAACAGCTATCTGTTCCCAACGGTTACAGTTTATGTACCGTGCTATTAGTATCAGCTTTAATCGCTCGTCAGCCACTGCCGATATAGTATGCTCTATCTCAGCCTTGACACGGATAAGCTCGTCTATCTCTGCGTTTATCTCTTGCTCCAGTGTTGCAATTTTTGCAACAGCCATACCCACTTTGTCTGATACCCCGCTACTGTGTCCACCACCCGATGACGGCGATATGTTGGTAGCAAGCTCCCGAAGCTGTCGCTGCTGATCTATCTTTTGATTTATGCGTATGTTGATAAGGTGATAGCGTGATAGGTATTCTTTAGCGGTCATTATGTATCACCACCAATTATTTCTTTCTTGATCATAGCAAGATATGTATCGACAATTCTTTCCCATTCCGCAGACGTTTTGTCGATTCCTGCTTCTTTTGCAAATTCATCAACTATCGGCTTTATGCAGTTCAGAAAAATATAAAACCGTACTACGCTTCCAAGTTTTATATTTTCTTGTATCTGCGCATCTAAAGATCCTTTCGGAAGCGTTATCAGCATATTTACTTCGTTTTCGGTCAAAAACTGATCAATAATTTTACCAAGCGCTTCGATGTTCAGCTTATCAAACTTTTCCATTTTCTATACCTCCAACTCAGGATTATCGTAAATGTTGCCGATAACCTCAATAAATGCACCTGCTTCCTCCATCTCCACCCAAAGCAGAATATCCGTGTTTGCGGTCGATCCACTAATTCGCATCAACTGGAAGCCCCAATTATATTCGCCATTTGGATTTCCGAAAAGTACAACCGCCGTAAAAACACAATCAACGTTAGTGTCTGTGCATTTAACAATATCTCCCTCAAAAATCTTTCTGCTGTTCTTGTCAGGCAACTCTGTGTATTGACCTACGGTTTCGAGAACGACTTCCCACAAAATCAATTCTGCATCTATCATTCCGTCTATTCCTCCACGATGCTCATATCCGACAATATAAGTCTTACCGTCATCGTCTTGCAAAAGACCACCTACAATCCACTCGCCGTTATCTACTCGTTTTCCACGAAATAATCTTTCTCTCATCTTCATACCTCCATAATCCGTATACCTGCGATATAGGCAAGGTCAATATTCCTGCTCTCTGCTATCTGTAACAGCTTTGTAATGCCTGTATCCATATCAAGATACCCTCTTGCTTTGCTCACGCCTATACAGCCTGCATAATCATCGAATACCTGCATAGCCTCGTCTGTTGCGTCAAACAGCTTCTTCAGACGATCGTTGCCGAAGCCGAACGCTTCGTTAGCGGCAATGGCGATACAGATACGATACAACGCAAATAACTCCTGCATTTCGCCGTGCTTTATTGCGTCTTCAAGGCTCGCCTTGCTTGTCAGACTGCTTCCTGCAATATGTGATTTCATTTTCTGAGTACCCCCATTCCGCACGAATACTTATCATCCGTGACTTCCGCCTTTCGTATACAATGCTGTGTTTTCGTGCTGTGATATTTACAATATCCGCACTTTACCTCGTTGTCAAGGTCGTAGCCGTCGCTGAATGTCTGCTTTTCCGCCGGGCTGTCAAGCTCGATAAGAAACATCAGATTGCAAGCACAATGCCATAAATGCGGCATACCGCTTTCGGTATCATTGATTTCTCCCTTACGGTACGCTTCAAAGTGTCGCATAGCCGCCGCTATATAACGCTGCTTCTCGACTTTCTTCCACGACTGTTCATCGGTATACTTCTTGACACCGTAAGTCCTTATTTTGCCTATCGCTTCAATAAGGCTTGGCTCTACCAAGTCAAGCCTTATCTTTTCTCCGTCAAACTTATTTTCGTCACCTATCATCCTTAAGTGCCTCTCTTCCGTCGTATATTTTAGCCATTCTCTTGCACAGCTCACAGCCGTGTTTGTTTACCTCGCATAACAACTCGCCTATTGCTTTGCCACGCTTAGCGTTGTTTCTGTACGCTTTTTCGTACAGCTGGTACTTGTCAAACTGTTTTACTGCCTGCTTGCGCTCTTGTGCACCTTGCTCCTTTGTTATCTCGCCCTCACGGAATGCCGCATACGTCAGGCGCATTGATTTATACAGCAGCCCCTCCGCAAGTGTTGCATCGTCCGGTAGCGGCGTGTTGTGCCATGCAAGCTCGATTATCTCGTCAGCCGTCATCAATCAGTTTAAGCGCCTCCTCCGCTGATCTGCATACCCCTGCGATAGCTCCATAGCCTTTCATAGCGTTCAGAAACTGTTCCTGCTGAGGTCTTACCTTGCCTGTTGCCGTTTTTACTTCGATAAATACTGCCTTGCAATCAGACTTTCGATACCCAAACAGGTCCGAAAAACCTTTAGGAAGCCCTGTTGATACTGTTCTTCCGTCCGCTGTGCTAAACACACCGACATTTGCACGGAAGATAACGCACTTTCCGCTTAACGCAAGGCGTATGCTGTTCTGTATATCAATTTCTTTTATCTAAACCAACCCCATTCTTTAGCTTTCACATACGCATATCCGGGCTTGTAACCTTTGATTTTTGCGTATGCGTATAGTTCCTGTATACTTCTGCACTGAGTAACGTCCTGATACTCACTCGTAATCATAATTAGCTTTGCTTCCTGCTGTTCCTTGATTTCTCGCTGTGTCTTTTCATAGACATGCCCGCAGTTCGGGCAGACATCGGCAGGCTCGTGAGTAAAATAGCACTCAGGACACTGCTTTATCTTGATCTCTGCTTGTGCTTGCTTCTTCGTTGGCGCTTTCGGTTCAAGCGTCCACTTGCGTTCTGCGTCCGGTAGCCCGTGCCTGTGTACGTTTCCGACATGGTCTATGATAATAGCTGTCTTACCAGGCTGGTATCGCATACAGCGCATAGACTGCTGTATGTACAGAGTTAATGACTTCGTAGGTCTGAGAAGTATAGACACCGAGCAATCCGGAACATCGAACCCTTCGGATATCAGATCAACGTTACAGAGTATCTTAATCTTGCCTGTCCTGAAGTCTGATATTACCTGTGCACGCTCTGCTTTAGGCGTACTGCCGTCAATATGCCGTGCCGGTATACCTGCGTCACAGAATTGCTGTGCCATTGCTGTACTGTGCCTTATCGTTGCACAGTAGCATACCGCTTTACCGCCGTCTGATAACTGCTTGTAAAACTTTATAACATCGCCGTATATCTTAGGTTTATCCATCAGCAATTCAACATCTTCCGCCGAGTAATCGCCGCATCGTGATGTCAAACGTGAACAATCCGCAAGAGCAGGAGCATAATACTGATACGGTGCAAGCCTGTTATTTTCTATCAGCCACTTTGCTGTAGGACCTTCAATGAGCCTGTCGTTTATCTCTCCCAGCCCACCGCCGTTAAGTCGTACCGGTGTCGCCGTCAGCCCCACGCAGTACGCTTTCGGAAACGCTTCGTATACCTTGCGATATGTACTTGCAACACAGTGATGATTCTCATCTGTTATTATCAGTGTAGGCTGCTCAGTACCCTGCAGGTGTCGTGATATAGTCTGCACCATATTGACAGAGCATAAATCCATATCAACACCGTATCCGTTAAACGTGTTGTATATCTGGTCGCACAATTCCTGCCTGTGTACCATAAACAGGACACGATTATGATTATCTGTTGTACGCTTTGCTATCTCTGATGCTATGACCGACTTACCGCCTCCGCACGGAAGGACAATACACGGTCGCTTATAGCCCTCACGCCAGGATCGTGACAGGTTATCTATCAGAGTGCTTTGATAGTCATATAGTTGCATCATTGTCGATACCACACAGCCAGTCAAGCGATATACCAAGACAACGTGATATTTTATATGCGTTATCAAGCGACGGCACTTTAGGGGTTATAACTCTTTCATAACTGCTGATAGTCGCCGCTGAAACGCCGACAGCTTGCGCAAGCTCGGATTGCTTTAGCTTACGTTTTATTCGTGCCATCCTTAATCTGCACGAAAACATCACTTTATCATAATCTTTCATTTCTTTACCTCCTTCGGTTACACCTGTTACACAACAGTTACACCATAGGTGTAACACTGCGAAACTGCTCTATAACTGCGATTAAGACACCTTGTTACACCGTTACACCTAAAAACGCATTTCTCTATAAAGAAAATCTATATAAATACAATGATAAAATTGTTTATACAGAATATAACGTTATACCCGAAAAAGGTGTAACATGTGTAACACCGTTCTCAAGACCGCTTATAGAGCCAGTTTAGCTGTTACACATGATGTGTAACTTTGGTGTATCAGGTGTAACATTTAAAAATCTATATCGTCGTATTTTTCGTCATCTTCCGACGGAAGTGTCAGATGCACACACCGTGTACACAGGCCGTTAATCCGCCTGTTTACAGTGTTTTTGCCCGCTTTGTCTATCTCAATAAGGCGGTTATCACGCAGATACGACAACAGTGCCTGCGAATTGTAACCCTCGTCCTCACACGCTTTACGAAACACAGATGCAGCAATATATACCTCTCGCCTATCACCCGAAAGGACACCCCATTGATCAACGGGTTTGTCCGGATTGTATATAAAGCGTGTCGAATTTAAAGCGACAAAACTGCATATATGCTCATACGCTCTCGGATTGACGCTCACGGAAGCCTTAGTCTTCAAAAATTCGGCTACTTCTTCCGTTTTCAGTGCCGTTTCTTCCACGCCAAGCATCTCACACATCAGTGTGTCCGCTGTGAGTATCAGAGCAGCGCTCTGCGCCTGTTTCTGCATTATGTCATAATCGGCTATCAGTTTCTTTTGATAGCTGTCAAACAGCTCCTCAGCGTGTCCGAAGCCGTCTTTTATCAGTTTTTGCACAAACATTTTGCCAAACGCTCCGTAGTTTGCTTTTACCGTGTTTGCAACGTGTCTTGGATCGTCAAAAAACTTCTCCTTGCACTCAATCTCAATAACTCTGTTTACTGAGCCGCCACCGGAACGTGCTGTTGTAATCGGACGTTCGCCCGTTGTTATTACTGCGTTCTTCCATTTCGGAACTGCGTCAAGTCCGCCGAGTTTGTTACCTCTGCTCCTGCCTGAGCCTTCGGTCAGCATATATATCAGATTATCGAGATCCCGCTTGTCGTTGATAATCTGCAGCTCGTCCAGTATGTACGGCAGATTGTTGTAAAACGCCGCTGTCTTTTCCATTCCGACGGTTGTAGCATTAAAAGTCATGATGTAATCGCCTATTTCAGGATTGCCCCATATACTTGCCGCTGTCATTGCAAGGACCGTCTTTGCACTTTCCGTTTCGCCCCATAAGTGTACCCAGAAGCAGTTACAGCCAAGCGGCTTTACAAGTACAGATGCAAGCGAGGAAGCAAAGACCATTCTGGCCGCTACCGACTTCAGGCGTATATTACGATATATCACCTCATACCACTTGCGAACATCTCCTACCGCCTTCACGCTGTCATAATGCTTCTTATACTCTGCTTCGCCGTCAAACGCTATGCTGTCGATATACGGTGCAAAATCAAGCTGTTCATCTGCCTGCGTGATCCAGCCCATGCGAGTAACGCATTCGGTTTCGGGGAGCAGTTCAGGGTTAAGCTGTTCGATTTTTGCAAAGTATTTTACAAGTGCCTTTGCACTTTCGCTTGTCACTGCTATACCGCTGTCTGACAAGTCAACGATCTTGTTTGCTGACGATATTGTCTTCCGGTCAACGATAAGATAGCGGAACGCTCTTCCGCCCCTCGAATAAGCTATTTTTATCTTCTCAACACCCGTGTCGATATTGCAAAGACGCATTATCGGCATAATCGGATGTGGGCAGACAGTTTCGCCGTCAAGTGATACTCCGGTATAGTCGCAGATGTAATTACCGCAGATAAGCTGTACCGGCTGGAGCGGAAAGTTTGTAGCTGTAAAGGTTTCCGAAAGATTTTTCTCGTATTTTCGGCAATAGTTGCCGAGCAGGGTCATAAAGCTTCTTATTTTAAGCTCTGCCGCCCGCTCGGTCACCCTTGCCTTTGCACGTTCAAACTCGAATGGATCGTCAATAAAAGCACAGCAGTATTGATATGGCTCAAGCCCGGTGAGAAAATCTTCTTTCGTAAATTCCTCGACCGGCTTTAACTTTTCAATGTCGTCTATCGCCATTGGCTTTTACCTCTCTTGTATCTTAGAATGGATAATCTTCGTCTGTAGGCACAGGCGCTTCGGGTGGCGGTGCTATCACACTGCCGAAGTTACCCATAGCGTTGCCCTGATCAAGCGGCTTATCGTCAGGCGCTTTTAAACCCTCAAGCACAGCACCGACTGAGTGAAACGCCATGAGCTTTACAGCCCAACCGGTAGTACCGTCCTGCTTTTGGTACTCCTCGTTGCGGAACAGACCGCCGACAAGCTTGCCCTTGAAGTTGTCGGCGTACTTATCACCCCACACGAGCTTGAAGCTACTGCTGTTCGATTTCTCGACGCAAGTGTGGAACGTTTTTAAGCCTCTGCTTGCAAGTCCCGTCTTGGTGTCGAGAACAAGCTGATTAACGATACAGCCCCACTTCTTGTCTTTCCTCGTATCGTTGTCGAAACGCTTCTTGAAGTAGCCCGGCTGTTTGTCGCTCTTGTCGGTATCGAGATAGATTTTTATCATATCATCGCCGTTTCTTGAGGTTGTTTCCTCGACCTTAAGAATCTTCATGACGTGACCGCCTACAGCGAGTCTCTCGTACTCGCCGAATTCCTGTACATCTTTGTAACCTTTAGGTTCAATCATTTTCTTTTTCCTCCGTTATATTAAAATATTCTCGGATGGTGTTATCCACCATCTTTAAGTCGTTGTCTATAGCTGTATCTGCGAACATATCTATAGGCGATTTCTCAAGGCACTTATCGTCCTGCTTATTTGTCAAGAAAACGTATCTACCGTCTTCGTAAACGCTTCTGAGGACCACAGTACACATGCCTTCTATGCAGACTTTTTCGTCAAGCAGCTTGCCGATAGTCTTCGGTTTCATGTTTCCGTTATCGTCTGCGTCCGTGTGCATCATCACATAGACGATCTTGTCCGGTGGCAGTGCCTTGATAGTTTCAAACAAACTCCAAAACTGATCTGCAACACTGTTGTAAAAGCTGTATATCTGATTGCCTGTGCCGGTTGACGAGTGACCTCTCATAAACTGATTGGTCATCAAATAGCCTGCATCGTCTATCACGATAGACTTTGCTTTACACTTAGCAAGTCCTTTGACTATCGTGTTGTAGTTGTCTGTGCATAAGGTCTTTGGCGGGTTTTTGAACGGCAGAGGTTTGCCGATTACGTTAAACACGGCAAAGTCCTGGCAGTGCCTAAGCGATGTACTTTTGCCGCTACCGCTCCGCCCTATAATTAAAACCGGTATACCCATTACTTTATCTGCAGGTTTACTTTGCTTACAAGCTTTGCACCTGCTACCTCCTTTCCCTCGTTTATTGCCGCTTTTATTGCCGCCTTGTCGGGCTCAGGCGCTTTATATCTCAGATACTCGTCGGAAAGCTCCTCGATATCGTCTATCTGCACTTCTGAGCTCTTGCGGAAAGACAGCGCAACTCTTGCAGTCTTAAAGTCCTGCCCGCTGAGAGCATCCGACAGCAAACGCTTTAAGCTGTCGATTTTCTTTTCAGCGGCTTTCTGGCGCTCGGCAAAAGCCAGCTTTTCAGCTTTGAGTGCCTCTGCATCTGCCTTGAGATTTTTCACCCATAAAGCGATGTTCTCGATTTTCTCGTCACGCTCAAGCTGTATCTTCTCAAACGCTTCGATGTCTGTGATTTCGCCCGTTTCCTCGTCTAAGAGCGAGTACAGGCGGGTGTCGATGTCGTAAAGTGATGGCATAATTTATTACCTCCTCTGTAATGTCAAATCTGCGTCTGCGTTTTCGGCGAACTGCTGAGCTTCTTTAAGCCAAAAGCGAGTAGTTGCCGCTTTAACCTTGTCCTTGTTCTTATCCCTCCACTGCTTCTGATATGCTCGGCGGGCTAAAACTACTGCACATTCTTCAGCAGACAGGTTGTCTAAGTCGTATATTTTTGCCATTTGTTTTACCTCCTTGACACCCAGTGCTACGGGTGTTATAATTATCTTAGGTTTATTATTTTTGCCGCCTTCGGGCGGTTATTTTTTTATATAATGTACTGCTCATACGATTTCCTCCGTCATTTTTTCGAAAAACTGCTTTGCTTTGCTGACAAACAGATCGTGATTACTGTCTGCGGAATTATTGCCGATAAACTCGCAGAGCCGTTTTGCCGCATCAATAGCTGTTGCAAGGTACGCCCTGAACGTTTCCTTGCTGTCGGGTACGCTCACCGTAAGCTCTGACTGCTCACGCTTAGCGGCTTCAAGTTGACTGCGGAGTTCTTCAAGCTTCTTTTCGTTCTCGGCTTTCAGATTATTCATCTGCTCCGTATGCTCACGGTTCAGGCGGATAGTGTCCTGTAATGCGTCCTCCTGCACCTTATCAAGCTGCTGTTCATAAGTCTTGCAGATATTGTCAAACGCCGTCTTGTCCATAACGCCGTCCTTAGCCGGCTCGACTGCGACCTCTACGGGACGGTTTTCAAGTTCTTTTATCTCGGCTTCGAGTGCTGCTATCTGCTGTGACAATGTGTTCTTTGCTTTTTCGAGTGATTTTGCCTGCTGAGCGGCGGCGGATGCTTCGGCTTCTGCGGCCGACTTATCGGCTACTGCCTTATCCTTTTCTGCTCTTATCTGCCGTATCTGCTGCTCAAGCTCACGGACGGAGGTGTTTTCGAGGCCGTTCTTTTCGGTTATCTCTGTGCGCTCTTCTTCGGAAAGTTTAGAAAGCAGAGTAAGTTTTTTCACACCAATTTGTAACCTCGAGGTTACAAAATCCTGTGGCAGATTTTCAACAATCGAAATGTACCTGTATACATTCACCCTAGTAAACCCTGTTTCTTTTTCGCAGTAATCCTCAAACGTGCTATACCCCAGCTCCTTATAGAGCTTGCTGTCCCTCATCTCTTTAAAGCCCTTGCACATCTCATACAAGCTCTGCTGTGCTAGCTGTGCTGAGGTCTTTATTCTGCGATCAAGCTCCTGTGCTTTTGTGTAATTCACTGATAATTCATTCATTTTGTATTGTCCTTTCACGCCATTTTGCGAACTCTTTTAATTCATCTTCGGTTGGTTCATCTTCAGGTCTTCCTTTATCATATCCGAGTATGCACACTGTATCGAAGCAACAGCCTGATAGATCTTCACTAGTTTCTACCCATTCGGGATAAATACAGAGACCGTAACGGCAATCTTGACAATATCTCATTACAGGATCTATACAGCGTGTTGGCAAGTCGTTCATGCTGTTTTCCTCCTTGATTTTGTTTTTGATTTTTTCGCCGCAATACCGTCAAGATACTGCTGATACATCTTTTCGACATTGATTATTTCCTGTGGTTTTTCCTGTCCGCCATTTTCAACCCAGTTGTTTTTATACCCTCTGCACTGAACTATTTTATAGTCGTTTGATACCTCTATCGTGTAATACGGCTCGTCCGGTGCAGATTTTCGGCGAAGAAACATAATTGTCAGCTTGCCGATTGCGTGTCTTTCGGCGTAGCCGCCGACACAGTGGCTTAGCTTCTGACCTTCGGCAACTATTTCGTCTGTGCTGACGGGCTGACGGATAAAGTAATCACCAATCGAAAATTCAAGTATCTTTCGCTTTAATTTCAAAGTGTTCAGCTGTTCGGCCAGCTTAGCGTTTTTCTTTGCTTTTTCTTCAAGCTCCCGTGCCTGCCGCATAGCTTCTACACGGTCGTGAGCCGCTTTAAGATTTTTCGGAAAGCATATCTGTCTGTCGCTGAAATCGACGTTGAAGCTCTGCATTATACGGACATAATCCATATAGTCATAAATCGGGGTTTTCTGCTTTACAAGATACTTCATAATTTCGTATCTGTCGGCAGGTAACAAAACGAGTCTTTTTTCAAGTTCGTCAAGTGTGCCAAAAGAATAGTGAACAAAATTGAATGTATCAATAAGGCATTTAAGGTCGATAATCTTAGGAAATGCCTCTCTCGCTTCAAAATAATCTCTGTACCCGATTTGTCCTTTGCGGATTGCCCGCATAACATCTTTTGTTACACCGAGCATTTTGTGCGGTTCGGTTTCAGCCCAGTTGATCATGTCTTTGTTGCGCTTTACGCTGTTATATAAACCACACTTAACGAGCGCCTCAACATTTTTGTGCGACTGCCAGAACCTCAGATATGATATGCTTCCGAAGTTCTCACTTATTGCCGAATGAGCACAAGCTGTTCCTTTTAATGCAGGAAAATTAACAAAGGTATAATAATCCCAACAATTTTGAAATACAGGTTTACCAAATTTTGTTCGCAGCCCCCAGCCTGTCACTACCTTTGTGTAGTAACCGTTTTTACTCTCCCATGCGTATTTAGGGCCATAACGGAACGCTTGATTTGCCGTGAACAAATACCGCTGAACCTCATTGATTGCGATATGCGGCATAATTTCACGAGCATTAAAAAGCAGCGTAACCGTATAGAAACGTATGTACAGATTATCGGTTTTGCCGTCTGACAAAAACACTCCGACATTTGATTTGCACTCAACAACCGAGCCGTGAAAATTGTGATAATTGTATATCGCAGTGACAGTTTCGCCGCAGTGCGAGCATACGGTAGTCTGTCTGTGTTTGATCGAGCTGTCATACGCACCGGGATGCAGCTTTTCTTCGCATGCCGTGCAATATGCTGTGCCGTCATTGTCGATAACAAGATACTTTATCGGCAACGTCTTTCTAAGCTCACGTTCAAGCTCTGCTGTAAGCGGCGGAAAATTGTCTGTATAGCTTTCGGCTTCTTTTCTTGTCATACTGCCGCACCTCAGAAGTCGAGCAGGCTGTCAAGGTCAAGCTGTAGCTTGCCGCTGTCTGCTTCTGTGGATGTTTTGCTGTTGCTGAACCCGCCGTCACCGAGATCAAGCGTCATAGTGCATTTTATATCCGCACCGGGAAAGTAAAACGCTACAGCACGCTTGTATACTTCGAGATCTTCGAGACTTGAGCCTGCACCTTTGACCGTTGCCTTGAGGCAGTCGGCAAAAGACTTGCCTGACTGCTCTATAGCCTGTGCAAATTCGTTGTTCTGCTTTGCAAAAATGCAGATCTCGTCAAGCACATAGGGCTTAACAACGTTTTCGTATTTGCCGAGCTTTGCGTCTATCAGCTCAGCTGTAAGTTTTTCTCTTATATCCATTGACTTTTTCTCCTGCCAGTGTTATACTGGTCTTGTATAGATTTTTGCTTTGCTCCCTTCGGGGAGCTCTTTTTTTTACTCTTCTTCGATGTCCTCAACATCATATCCGCACTCCGGACAACACGGTATTGTTTCCCATGCAGGATAGCCGTGACACTCGCCACGATACTCGGTGTAATGTCCGAGTTCCGAGGACGAGCCTGTCCAGTCGCAACGTTCGCATTTATACATCTCGCACCTCTTTCATCTGCACTATGTATCGCTTGCCGCTTAACGTAAGCCTTACATCACACACGTTCTCGATATTGTCTGCAAAAACACCATCAATCTTTGCATCGCCAAATACTCTGACAAAACGCTGCAATTTTTCGAGGCTTGCTATTGCCGACATATCAATGTTGCCAACAGGTGCAGGGATATGCTCGTGGTTTTCTGCCGGCTTCTTCGGTTCTGCTACCGGAACAGACTTGATCAAGCCTTTTTCCCTCCAGTTTGATATGTTGTTTTGGGTTGTTGTCGGATTGATCTTGTGCTTCTTCGCTATCTCATTAGCACTCAGACCGCTTTCGTAGTCTGCTATGATCTGCTCTTTAAGTTCCTGTGTCATTTGTCCCTCCTGCTTTAGCTTATCAACGTACTTACCGTACGACATTCCGTGTTTTCTTGCTTCGGCTACGATTTTTTCCAGATTGCTCATCTACCCACTCCTTGATAAAATCACCGCACACGATATTCCGCTCAAGTATCTGCGCTGCTATCAGCCCCGATATGGCAGGAGCTTTCGGATACTGCTTGATATACATGTCAAACAGTCGCCCTTTGGCTTCCTCAACGTTATCCTGCTGTATATCCACGCCATAAACGCTTTTCAAGGCTCTCAGACCGTCTTCCCAGTCTTTGCATAACTTAAACTTCCGCTCAAGGATTTCGGCGAGAAAGTTTCCCGTACCGCAAGCAGGCTCAAGGAACGTTGTTTCAACGTTTATCCACATTTCTTCAGGCACTAAATCGCACATATCCTTGACGATGTGCTTAGGTGTAAAGACCTCGGCAAAGTCTTTTACACGTTGTTTACTTTTTATCAGCTTTTCGGGCATCATTGTTTGCTCCTTTCTCAGCGGATACAAGGATTTCATAGTATAAATCCTCAGCATATCCCTTTATAGTTTCATCGTTCGGGCATTCGTCACGAGCATCTTTTAACATCGCAGTTATCCGCCGCATTACCATAGCTTTTTGCTTGCTGTTAAACAGCTTGTACTTGCATTTTTCACGGTTTGAGCGATTCCACTCTTTATATGCGGGTGTCTTTAGTGTGTACGGCTTTGTTTGCTTGCCGCATTTATCACACTGCACCGCAAAATGTATTCTTGGCTCACACCCCCAACGTTTGCACCTCTCACACTCTTCTTCGGGTGGGAGTGCCACCACTGTGAGACCAGCGCCACCGCAAGTGCATGGTAACAGTTTATCTGCCATCGTTGTGCTCCTTCCCGAGCCGTAACATTGCCAGTGTGCCTTTGTACCACTCTTTGAGGAGCAGTCCCATCAAGCACCACACCGCAACGGTTATCATCGCTACGGGTAACATTTCGCCACCGACAGCGAGGTATCCACGCTCTTGGAAAGCCGCATTCATAAACAGCATAGCTGTTATATTGCACACAAGAGCCGTTACAATTGCCTGTACTGCTCTTGCAAGTATGTACAGGATAACTTGTTTCTTCATCATGCGGTCACCTCACTATATACGATAATCGGCACAGCTCTCTGCTTTTCATCAACCTTGTATGCTTTTTCACATTTGTACAGCTTTTCGCAGTTTGTTTCTCCGTTATCCTGCACGGATAGCACCGCTACTCTGACATCGCCGACATTTTCATCTTCAAGAAGTCCATGACTTTTAATGAACTCCTCACACTCGCCGAGCGTACCTGCGCAGAACATATCGTCCGCATAGGCGTCAGTGTCTATCTCTACGCTGTAGATTTTCTTTGTCATTGGTTTAACCCTCCATATAATTTTTTAGCACCGATTTCTCGACAAACCAGTACTTTCCTACCTTCTTTGCACCGGGTATCTTGCCCAGTCTGCAGTACCTTGTGACTTCGGGTATCGTGATACCCATAAGCCCTGCAAGATACTCCTGCGACAGCATCACGGGCAAGAAGTCCCAGTTGCGTACTTGCGTCTTAATGCTTGCCATTATGTACCTCTTTTTCCTTGCGTCTTACTACGCTGTCTTGTCCTTTACCTTATCGCCGTATGCCATTGATATAGCAAGCAGTTGCGCCGCTGTCGCATTTATCAGTGCGGCGGCGAGTTTTTTCTCGTGCTCTGGAAGCTTCTCATAAAGCTCGGTTGCGATTTTTACGTCATCATTTTTTGGCATATTTATACCTCCTTTACATTATTTTCTCGCTGTGGTATAATCACCTTGAAAGGAGGTGATTATATGTTTGAGATAACCGGTATTGACGAGTTTCAAAAAGAAATCGCCAAATTTGAAGAACGTCTTGATAAGCTTTCGGAAAAAACATCAATCAAATTTTCTGAAATGTTTACTTCCGAGTTCATGTCACAGTATACTGATTTTGCAACTCTTGACGAAATGCTTGACAATTTCGGATATGCGGATTTCTCTCAGGAAGAATTTGAAGCAATACCTGATGATGAAATCAATGCAAAAGTTGCAAGCCACACAAAGTTTTCTACTTTCCAAGAAATGCTTGATAAAGGTTGCGAACTGTACTGTGAGCGACAGCTTATGATTTAATCTTCTACCTTAAGCGAGCCGATGATCTCCTTTACTTCTTTAAGTAAAGAGAGTAAGCGGCTCACTTTTTCTTCTGCCTCGTCAAGGGCGCTTGTGTCAACGTTTATCGCCAGCGGCTTCATGAACTCACCTCCTTGCTTTATCTACCTTTCAATGATATAATGTTAATATCTTATATGGAAAGGAGTGACTGATTTGAATACATTTTGCCCGTTTCTCAAAGATGCCTGTCGCACTGACTGCGTGTTCAGAGTTCGTGAAACATCAGCAGATGAAGAAACTATAACAGTTTGCCGACTGGTTTCTTCTGCCGCAGTAAATTCCGAACTATGCGACATAATCATCAAAGAGAAGAACTCAGAAAACGAGCGGTAAAATCCGCTAAGTAATCTTCTTCCGGCACCGTTGCTCTTTTGCGGAGTATCTTCGAGCAAAAACTCAAGATTTCTTCCGCTTCTGCAACGGTGCATTTGTTTTCAGCAAGAATATTTAGTATTACCGCCGATGTTTTAACACTTTTCTCTGTTACGGTCATGTTCTCACCTCGCTTTCTGTGATTTTTATTATAGCACTTCGATTGCTGATTGTCAACGCATAACAGCAATTTGATTGCTGAAAATATAACCAAACTTTGCTATTTGTTTTTGTGTAAACTGCAACATAATTGCTAAATCACAATTGTATTCGGAGTTGGCACTTGACAAGTAGCAATGATTATGCTATCATATTTTAAGAAGGAGGTGATTATATGAAGATTAACGAAAACCTTAAAAAGCTCAGAGTATTAAAAAGCCTTACTCAAAGCGATATGGCGGAAATACTCGGTATAAGTCTTAGCTCGTATCAAAAATACGAAAGAGATAAGAACTGCGTTACGCCTTCGCTTGATGTCCTTTTGCGAATTGCCGACTTTTTCGGCGTTTCAGTTGATTACTTGCTCGGCCGTGAGCCTGCAACTGACCCTTTTGATATGTTACAATTGCCCGAAGATCAGAAAAGCGTTATGGAACGATTTGCAAGCTTCCCCGACGATGTAAGAGCGATAATTCTCGATGCTATCAAAGAACTTGCAGAAGCGGCAAAGAAGCGGCAACGACTAAATACTAACGCTGAGACTACGCCGGTTGCCACTGCTGCTCAGAACGGCGGAGTGCCTAAAATTGTAGAAATGTCAAACGAAAAAGTAAATCAGTTGTTAAATGCAGAGATTAAAAATAACGATTACTAAAACCATTGATTAAAAATCACCTCGTGTCGCATAATAGACACGAGGTGATAAATCTATGGATTATGCAAAATACAAAGGATTACGTGACGCAAGTTGGCGATGTCTGATTGAGTGTGAAACAAATGCATTGCCAATATCACTCGGAGACATTTGCACGAAGTACAAAATAGGTATTGTAAACGACAGCGCGGTAAATGTACTTGACGGCGAAAGTGGACGTATAGTGCGCATTGGCGATAAAACGCGTATCATCGTTAATGATGATCATACAATGCAACGCAGACGGTTTACCATAGCCCACGAGCTCGGGCACTTCTTGCTTGGACATCTCGGCTCGGACATTTCGTTTTTAAACCGAGAAATAATCGAAGTAAAACCCGAAGAGGAAATGCAAGCGGATATGTTTGCAATTCGGCTTCTTTCTCCCGCGTGCGTTCTGTGGGGATTAAATTTGCACACTGCCGAAGAAATAGCCGAATATTGCGATATATCATTACAGGCGGCAAGCTACAGAGCTGAAAGGATGGCAGAATTATACCGGAGAAACCGCTTTTTACGTTCGCCTGTTGAAAGAACACTATATAAGCAGTTTGAGCCTTTTATAAAGGAAAATACCCGCCACTAAAGGCGGGTACATAGGAGGTCAGAATGGCACGGATAAAAAACAAAGCCCGTGATGACGGGCGCTTGCAGTCTAAGGTGTACATCGGCACCAAGAACGGCAAGAAACAGTATAAGTATGTGTACGCTACAAACGCAAAAGAGCTTGAGCAGAAAGTACAGGAACTGAAAACAAAGCTGAACAAAGGTCTTGACCTCACGGCCGACCGTGATACTTTCGGCTACTGGGGTGAGAAATGGCTGAAGTTGAAAAAGATAGAAGTATCGGCAAAACGTTACGAAGCATACTCAAAACGTTTTGAAAATCTTGAACCTATACACGATTTTAATATATCTAAGCTGAAAGCTACAGACATTCAGGATATTATACTTGACTGCGCCGATGAGCCGTCTGAAAAGACCGGAAAACCATACGCAAAACAAACACTGATCGAAATCCGAAATGTCGCAAAGCAGATCATACAGCTTGCGATTGAAAATCGAGTGCTTGACTATAACTGCGCATCTGCGGTAAAAATACCTAAGACGGCAGAAAAATCCACTCGTAGAGCTCTGACCGAAGAGGAGCAGTCCTGGATAACTGATACTTCACACAGAGCCCAGACCGCCGCTATGATTATGATGTATGCAGGCTTGCGCAGAGGTGAGCTACTTGCTCTAACGTGGCAGGATATTGACCTTGATGCGCATGCTATAAAAGTTGAACGCTCTGTGTCGATGATAAAAGGCAAGCCGCACATAAAAGAAGGTGGCAAAACTGATGCGGCGACAAGAACAGTATATATCCCCGGTAAGCTTGTCAACTACCTTAGAAGCACTGTGCACAACCCGATCGGACTTGTGTGTCCCACAGTCAAAGGCTCTTTGATGACCGAAACAGGATTTAGCCGTATGTGGGAAAGCTATCTTAACGATTTAAACATCAAGTACGGTAACTGGGCAGACTGTATGCAGACAAGCGGAAAATGTCCGTCAAAGTATGCGCCGATAGAAAAGCCGTTCTTGATACCTCGTATCACTCCGCACTGGCTCAGGCACACTTTCATCACTTTGATGTACCTCGCAGGGGTAGACGTTTTGACGGCAAAAGAGCAAGCGGGACACGCTGATATAAAAACTACGATGGCTATATATACACACCTTGATGAAAAATACAAAAAGAAAAGTATCAACAAGCTGGACGAGTACCTTGAAAGTATAAGTTAAATAGTAGGGGTGTCAAATGGGGGTGTCAAAATAATCACATTTCGCATAGCAAAGCCATTTATAAGGCTTTTGTGTTCTCATTCGTAATGAGCAGGTCGCAGGTTCGAGTCCCGTCACAAGCTCCATAAAAGTAACCGCCCGGATTTAATGCCCAGGCGGTTTATCTGTTTATAACGATTGTGTTCCGATTCTTATCATAATCTTTCTGACACGCTTTTTAACGGCAATATGCTTCTATTAATCTGCATTTTTCAGCAAATTTGCAATGCTCCTGCCGGCAAGCTCGGCTGAGTATCGCACCTGCTCAATATCGTTTGCCAACGCTCCGAATTCTATAACCAGTGAAGCCTCAGCCAGATCCTGATTATAAAACCGATAATCGAAAAGCATAGGCCGTGTTATGCCTTTGTTATCTTTTTCTATCGCATTTTGCAAATATGACGCAAAGCGGAGGTTATCCATATAATCCGGCAATATATCCGTGCCGTCGTCACATCCGCATATTATCATTATCTGTGCCGCTTTTCTGCCGTTGATTTCTGCAACGGGAGCTATTCTCACATCTCCGTCCGCTATTCCGTCACGGTGAATATCCAGCACTATTTTTATTGACGGATACTCTTTCAGCAGCTGCTCTGTTCGCTCTCTGCTTCTTGAATATGAGTAGTTGTAAACGGGATCATCAAAGACCGTTCCGTCGTGCAGCGTGCTTATTCCGTTATCAGCAAGCGTCTGCGCAAGCACCGCCCCTACTCCCACAACACTGTTTGCAGGGCAAAGCGATCTTCCGTCATAATCTGTATCGTAATATCCGTCACTGTCACGTTCGTAGCTTTCGGTCGTATGCGTATGTATTATAAGCACCTGAGGTTCGTTGCTGTCCGACAGCGTGACAGAAGGCTTTTTCTCAGCCTCAGCGCCTATAAGCTCCGACGGCAGCTTGGTGCAGTTTCTTATCTGACCGTTTTCGAGGTCTATTACATTGTCGCCGCCTATCTTTCCGTAGTGCTTTTCCTTTACCGTACCGTCCTTTGCCGTATACTGTGTAAGATCGTCCTTGTCCTTTCTTATGTTGACGGAAATCAGCCGTGTTTTTACATCGGCGGGAGCGTCGACCGGCACCAGCGTTTCACCGGAAGTATCCTCCGTACTGCTTGACGGATTATCGGTTGCAGGCACTTTCTGCTCCTGCTTTACAGTCTTTGTTTCATTGTCCAGTTTCTCTGTGCAAGGCTCGGATGAAACCGTATCTTCATCCCTGCCGTCAAATTCGTTTACAGGAACAGCAAGCATAACGCTCAGTGCGGTAAGCTGTCTTAGTCCGTCCGAAACGCTTTTGCCGCTTACCGCTCCCGTAACGGCGTTTTCAGCTACGCCCGTCAGGGTAAACGATAATACCGCCGCCGTAAGCCCTATGCCAAGAACCTTTACAATACCTTTGTTTTTATTGCCTCTCATAAGCCCTTCCTTTCGCCAAGTGTTTTCACAGTTGGATTTTTCTTGTTACAGCTTATGATTCATTTTCCGCAAATATTCAGGAATAATTCATCAGCATTGATATGTCGCTGTATGACAGTGACGGACACAGACTGCGGTTCAGCGCACAGGATATTATATGCGCGTACCTGCTTATCTCAACATCTATATCATATCTTGTCACAAAAAATCTGTCGTTATCGCTTTCATACTCCATAGTGGTAGGAACGCCTACAGCGATTACCGGTATGCCTGCCGCCGCACTGTCAAGACGGTTCCTGTTGCCAGCGGTACTGCCGGGCGTTATGCCGGTATCCGTGACCTGTATGCTTCTGCAAAGGTGCTCCGGCTCACTGCACGCAAGGCTGTCTATCGCTACAATATAGTCCGCTTTTATCTTCTCCGCACAGAATATTGCGTGACAGACGCTGTCTATACCGGAATTTGCCGAAACATCCGTCCTTATTACCGACACATTCCCTATTCCGTCCGCATTGTGCATTTTTTCGATGAAATGTGAGGTCGCAAGCACCCTGCCTGCCGTTCTCCAACCAAGACTGTCAGACGCTACAGACGGGTTTCCAAGCCCAGTAACAAGACATTTCCCTTCCGGAAGGAGCTTGTTAAGCACCGCACACAGTGCATGGATCTGACCGTCCGCATAAGGAACGTCCGTACTGTCAACGGTAAAATATCTTCCGCAGGGGCGGTTAAAAAGAGCGGTTTCCTTTTCGGAAACGATTATTTCGGTTATCTTCTCTCCGTAAAGCTCATAGCTTTCACATCTTATTCCGTTTTTGCCCTTTACAAACTCGGTCGCCATATCTGTTCTTCCCGTAAGCTGCATAAAATTTCCTCCCGAAGAATTTTTTCAAAAAAATCGTAAAAAAGTATTGCATTTTCGTTTTGGACGTGCTATAATAAAGCGTATTGTGAAATATAACTATGATTATATGTAGATCTGTATAAAGGAGGTGCCGTAAGTGCCTAACATTAAATCTGCCAAGAAGAGAGTTTTAGTATCTGCTACAAAGCAGGCTCGCAATAAGGCTGACAAGACCGCTCTTAAGACTATTCTGAAGAAGGTTGACGCTGATACTAACGCTGACAACGTTAAGGTTGCAGTTAAAGCAGTTGACAAGGCAGCAGCAAAGGGTATTATCCACAAGAACGCTGCAGCTAGAAAGAAATCTCAGCTTGCTAAGAAGTTAAACGCTGTTTCCTGAGAATAACGATTTAACGTAACGCTCCTGCGGGAGCGTTTTCTTTTTTGTGTTAATTGCGGTGATACAAAAGCATCGGCTTGCATTATTATGTGCCGATGCTCTTTTTTTATCCTGAAATGCTTTTTACCGTATATCCGTTATCAAGCCAGTAGTCGATGACATCGGGCAGTATCGCCGTATTTGTTTCGGATACCGCATGGAGCAGATATACAGCCCCATTGTGCGTTGCGGAGGTTATTCGCCTGTACGCCGTGTCCCTGTCGGGCTGAGCGTCCGTATTCCAGTCGTTGTACGCAAAGGACCACAGCACAGTATCATAACCCATATTTTTGGCAATGCGTAATGTTCTGACCGAAAATTCTCCTCTAGGGGGACGCATCGTAACGGTTTTGTATCCGCCGAAATTATCGGAAATATAAGTTTCAAGTCCTTGTATTTCTTCAAATACCATATCATCGCTTGTATCCGGCAGTGACGGGTGGGTACAGCTGTGATTTCCGACCTCGTGACCCTCGTTTATCATACGCTGTACAAGCTCCGGACTGCTTTTTACATAATCAAGCGTCACATAGAACGTTGCCGTAACCTTCTTTTCCTTCAGAATATCCAGTATTTTTCCGGTACAGCCGTTTTCATAGCCCTCGTCAAACGTCAGGCAGATCGTCCTGTCGTCTTTGCCGAATATGAATCTTCCGCCGTATGACCCGTATTTTTCCTGCGCCTGTACTGCTCCTACAGGACGATTATCGCTATCGGTTTCATAGCCCTGACCGTAGCAGACCTTCTCTTTTCCGTCCGTCAGAAAAGCTGTTTCAGCAGGCGTTCTGCCTCCCCTGCCGTTATATTCTGTGCTTTGTCCGACAGTATTCTTATCGGACGTACATCCGCACATGAACATTGCCGTCAATACCGTAAATACTGCGGCTGACATTTTTCCGTGCAAAAAAATCACTCCTTTACAGATATAGTATCCGTAAAGGAGCGGTTGTAATTCATTGAAATAAATGGCGGCTTTCGTCAGCTGCCGAGATAAGTCTTGACCATTGCCTGTAAAAGCTCGTCACGATCAATATGGCGGATCAGGCTGCGGGCGTTGTTATATGTAGTTATATAGGTAGGATCTTCGGACAGAATATAGCCGACAAGCTGATTTATAGGATTATAGCCCTTCTCCTTGAGCGCACCGTAAACCGTTGTCAGTATTTCCTTCATCTCGTTTTCTCTTTCATCCTTGAGCGAAAACGGCATAGTTTTGTCGATCATCAATATCAGTCCTTTCGTTAATATCTTTAAAAAACCGAAATTATTTTAAGGTTGTTATATTATTATACACTACCGTTCAATAAAATACAATAGCCGATAGCGAATTTTCGTTAAAATCACCAATAGCGGCTCTCATTTTTGGGTAATTGATAAAACTTTACAATTCACTATTGAATTATTGAATAATTTTTGGTATAATAGCAATAATCAGATTTTTCAGGGGGTACAATAATGGCAGAACAGAAAAAAGCGCCATCTACAAACGGCGAATTCAAAACCTCACCTCTCGGTTTCGACAAAGCCGAAGTAATGGCATACATAGTACAGCACAACAAAGAGCGTAAAGCCCTTAAGGAAGAAAATGAAGAACTGAAAAGAGCGCTCGAAGAAAAACAGCAGACAAACGAAGGTCAGAGCAACGAGCTTACAGCCGAGCTTGAAAAGAAAAAGGCTGAGCTTGACGCACAGATTCTTGAGAGCAGAAAGCAGGTTCTTGACGAAAGACGCAAGCTGGCACAGACCGAAAAAGAACTGCACGTTATGCAAGACAAATACTCTGCCTTGACAGAAGAATTCACAGAATTCAAAAAGCAGGCAGCTGCAAAAATAGATAAAGCAAAGCACAGCGGCGGAACAATTGACCCCGCTCAGCTTGCAGAGATTTCCGCAAAAGCAAATGCCGACGCAAACGCTGTAATCGATGACGCTCAGAGCAAGGCAAACGAGATTATCACGGCCGCAAAGGCATATTTTGCCGATACGGTAAAGAAAACATACGATTACAAGCAGTCTGTGCTTGAAAAGGCAGACACATTCGCAAGCGGCGTTACATCAGGTGCGGTGGCTCCCGCAATAGATATTCAGGCTGTTCTTGCCAACATAACCGCCGCAGTAAATGAAGCCGTTGAAAAAGCACTTGCCGGAGCTAATGCCGTAAACGATGCGGTTGCAAAGGCTGTTGAAGATACAAAGGCTGTAAACGATGTACTCGCTAAGGCTGTTGAAGAAGCCGCACAGGCAGAAACAGCCACTGATAACACGGCTGACGTTCCCGAAGAAAAGCTGTCCGATGATGAGGAGCTTATCAACGCAAAGAGCGAGCTTGAAAATATCGGCGGACTTGACGAGAGCGAGCTTGACGCCTACACTCCTATGGAAATCGAGCCGTATAACTTTGAGCTTAAGCTGGATATGCCGGCTCAGACATACGATGACGATGATGACGATATGCTGACAGACAACAACGGTCTGCTCAGTTCATTTGAGATAGTATCGGGTGACGATGATATTTCTGCGGATAACGTAGATACGGGCGATCTGCTCGTTGAGGAAACTCCTGCGGCAGACGATATGGCTGACCTGCTTGCTGAGGAACCTGTTGTGGCATCTGCTCCCAAAGCCGACACCACTCCTGTTGCCGACGATTTCAGTGACCTTCTTGCAGAAGAACCTGCTCCTGCTCCCGTAGCTAAGGCTGAACCTGCTCCTGCAGCCGACGATTTCAGTGACCTTCTTGCAGACGAACCTGCTCCTGCAGCCGACGATTTCAGTGACCTTCTTGCAGAAGAACCTGCTCCCGCTCCCGAAGCTAAGGCAGAACCTGCTCCTGCAGCCGATGATTTCAGCGATCTTCTTGCAGATGAGCCTGCTCCCGCTCCCGAAGCTAAGGCAGAGCCTGCTCCTGTTGACGATGATTTCAGCGACCTTCTTGCTGATGAGCCTGCGCCCGCAGCTAAGACCGAACGGACTGCCGACCGCAGCGGCGATAAACCTAAGGAAAAGCTGAATGAAAGTCGTTCAATGGGTGTTGCCGGCAAGGAAGAAAAGGTGAACGATCCCTGGAAGGATCTCGAAGCACAGATGAATGGTATGTCTATTACTCCTCCCCCTGCACATAAACAGGCAGACGATGACGGAATGACATCTTCGTTTGACGATCCTGCCGCTCCCGCAGCTTCCGCTAAGGAAGAAAAGATCGATATGTCCGATTATTCGTCCATGCTCGGCGGAATAAACGACAATATGACCACCAACACAGCCCAGTATGATCCTTCGTGGGATCTCAAGATGATGGAAGGTCTTAAAGACAATGACGATGACGACGACGAGATGAGCTCGGATAATGTGGGATTCTTCGACCTTTAAACAAAAGTAAATATCGTATGCCGGGAAGTGTATGCTTTCCGGCATAATAAATTCAATGCGAACAGGAGTACAAACTTGGAACTTAACACAAGCGAACTTAAAGAAAAGGCAAAAACGCTCAGAGCCGGCGACAAGATAGAGCTGAGCGGTACTGTATACACCGCTCGTGACGCCGCTCACAAACGTATAAAACAGCTTATCGACGAAGGCAGAGAACTGCCCTTTGAAATAGACGGTGCGGCTATTTACTACGCAGGTCCTACCGGCACTAAAGAAGGCATGGCTATCGGCTCATGCGGCCCTACGACATCGGGCAGAATGGACCCCTACGCTCCCCTGCTGCTCGATATGGGGTTATCCGCAATGATAGGAAAGGGAGAACGCAAACCTGCCGTAATAGATGCCATAAAACGCAACGGTGCGGTATACTTCTGTGCCATAGGCGGTGCAGGCGCACTTGCCTGTCAGTGCATAACCGAGTGTGAGGTAATAGCCTTTGAGGATCTGGGCTGTGAAAGTGTGAAAAAGCTGACTTTCGACAAATTCCCTCTTATCGTTGCAATCGACGCTGTCGGCGGCAACATTTTCGAAACAGGCAGAAAGCAGTACGCAGAGGTCTGATTAGCTGATTTTTATATAAAATATCACGGCGTTTTTCAAAAACGGAAAAAATCGAAAAAATTTTAAAAAAAGTGTTGACAAACGCAAAGCGCTGTGATATAATATAAAAGTCGCTGATACAGAGTGACAAAAACAGAAAGATATGGCGGTATAGCTCAGTTGGCTAGAGCACTTGGTTCATACCCAGGGTGTCGTTGGTTCAAATCCGACTGCCGCTACCATTTCTACGGCCCGTTGGTCAAGCGGTTAAGACATCGCCCTTTCACGGCGGAATCATGGGTTCGATTCCCGTACGGGTCACCACACTACGATACTCCTAAATGGCTTTACAGAGCCGTTTGGGAGTGTTTCTTTTTGTACGGATTTTGGTCTTGGTCGTTATTTGGTCTTTATTGCAAAGCAACAAAGTTCTCGTTGCTGTTCGAAATCTTTGATTTCGGTAACAGCAGAGGTTCTTATTTTGAATTTATGGTCTTTAAGCAGGGAATTCGGCTTTTTCGCCGCCCTGCTTTTCTTTTTTGTCAACGATAAGTGCGTCGGCGATTGCCTGGCTCGTCCTTGCCTGTGCTTCTTGGAACATATGACAGTAGATGTTCGTTGTCATTGAAGCCTGCGAGTGTCCCAAATCCCCCGATACTGCAACCACATCAACGCCCGCATTGATGAGCAGGCTTGCGTGTAAGCGCCTTAACGAGTGAATGTCGCAGAACCTTATGCTGTTCTTTTCGCAAAACTCCTTGAACCGGAAGTAGGGAGTATTGTTGTTCATAGGGCTTCCGTCCCACTTGATGAACAGACGGTCGTAGTCCTGCCACTTGTCACCAATTCCGGCGCACTGTTCGTCCTGTTCCTTTCTCAGCTCCCACAGCATATCCTTAACGTACTGCGGGTACTTCTGCGTTCTCTGGGACTTCTTTATTTTCGTTGTATCGGTATAGATACCTTTCTTTGCCGCCTGCACACACCCGTACAGCGTTCCGTACGGTACCTTCAGTTCCTCGCCGGCTCACTTTACCCTATTTCCAGTGCCGGCTTTACTGACTGCTCATTGTAGCTCCTGTCGTATTTCTTCGCTTCTGACATGTCCTTCACCCTCCTGATTTTAGCATATTCTTTTGAGCGTGGGGTGTCAAGTTTTATTATACAACATCAAGGTGGGTGGTTTTTGCAGCCGTTTTCTTTGTTTAATGCTGCTCAAATTTTGGCTTTACTTTTGCTCCTTCTTAGCAGTATTGCAGTTTCTGCCGCAGTACCGTACTTAAATTATAACACAAAGCCGCTATTTTTCAACGGAAAAAACTCTTTCCTCCCGAAAGAAGAAAAAACAGCAGCCCGAAAAAGAAAAAGCCGCACAAGGTCTTACCCCCTGTGCGGCTGAACGCATTGAATGTATCAGTTTATTTGAGCAGTTTGTTTTCCACCCTGAAATAGTCCACGTCGACATAACCTCCCGTCTGCTTTGTCGGGAAGTTGAATATCGCATAACGGTATCCCATAAAATGCAGACCGTAATAATTCATTTGCAGCGTGTCTCCTATTTTTGTCCAGTTCTCGCCGTCGAGGCTGTAATAGAAATACGCCTTGTCCGTTGCGTTTTTGAAATCGCAGTCGACCCGCAGATACACTTCGTTTTCCGTTATTTCGACCCTTTCCGTTTCAAATTCCTTTTCAACGTCGTCGTTATCGTCATACCAAACCGTTACGATATATTTTTTCCCGTCCTCGATTTTTACGGCGACATAACCGTATTTCTCTGCGAAGGCGGCAAACCCCGCAACATCGCCCTCTTTCATTTCTGAAACGTCGAGCTTGATATATGCGCCGCATTCCGGTCCGAAGGTTCGCTGCGAAATGGTGTTTCTCGCATTGGCAACTGTGCTGCAGACATCGACCGTTCTCAGCCTCAGATAGCCTTCCCTCTCGGTGAGCGACCAGAGGCGGTTGTCGGGATTGTGGTTCCATTGCCATTCCAACCCGAGGTTAGAGCCGTTATAATCGCTCTCGCCAGCTTCCTCGGGCGTGTCGGCAAAGCTATGATAGGATCTCACTATATGTGAGTTGATAAATTCGTCGCTTGTGACGATGCCCTTTTTCTCGTGACCCGCGATAGGAATCTTGTCGGTCGTTGGCACCTTTCCCTTAACTCCGACTACCGGCCAGCCGTCCTCCCATGTCATGGTCGACAAAACGGGAGTTCTGCCCACCGCCCCGTGATCCTGAAATACAAAGCAATACCAGTTGCCGTCCTTATCGTCGACGATACCGCCCTGTGCGGCACCATCATTTCTGAAGCCCATATTATCTCTGATTATCACTTTCCTTTCCCACTCGCCGTCGAGCGCTTCGCTTCTGTAACAAAGCTGCGTTCTTTTGCTATTAGGTGGCCATGTTATGATAAAAATATAGTAATATCCGTTCAGCTTATAGACGTGAGAACCCTCGGCAAGGCAGCCCTTGACAAGTCCCGCGTTGTTGATGAGTTTTTTCTTGGTTCCGGGCTTGACCGCACTCAGATCCTTTTCCAGTTCAACGCACCATATCTCTCCGCCGCCGTAGATAAGATACACCTTGCCGTCGTCGTCGAACAAAAGACTCATATCATGGAAGCATTCGTCATACACGAACCTGTCCCATTTTCCGTTTTCTATATCGTCGGTATGATAGATATAAGTTTTTCCGGTGGAGAAGGAAGTGAAGCCGGCGTAATACACACCGTTGTTATATCTGAGGGTAGTCGCCCACTGACCCTTGCCGTAATTGTTTTCCCCGTTTCTTAAGGCAAGTTTATCACTGTCCTCCAGTGTATCAAAAACGTAATTTACTATTTCCCAGTTTACAAGGTCGTAGGATTTCATTACGGGACAACCCGGAGACAGGTGCATGGTCGTCGAAACCATATAAAACGCGTCGTCAACGCGGATTATATCAATATCGGGCACGTCGGCGAAAATAACGGGATTTGTGTAGTTTCCCTTGCCGTCGTCGGTTGAAGTTATCGTGGATTTTATGATATCCTTATCAAGCACTTTGGGGTCCTCCTCTTTTCCGGGCTCGGTGGTGACGCTCGGTAGCGGATTCGACGTTGATGTCGACGTCGTCGTCGACATCGGCGTCGACGTCACGGAGCTCGTGCCAACTTCCGCCGTGCATGCCGTCAGCGTCAATACCGCCATCAGCGCCGCTGCGAACCTAACAAGTTTTTTCATTTTTCCCTCCTTATTTTCCGTTGCCTCCGTCAGCTGTCAAGCTCAAGACCGCTTACGGTGACATTGTAGGTGATGGATGTGAACGGCGTCTCTTCGCCGTTTACTTTAAGCGCCAGACGATAGTTTGTCCATGTTATGTCTGTTTTCGCTGCGAATATTCCACATTCCTCCGTGCCGTAAATCAGCGATCCGACCTCGGAGCCGCCCCAGCCGTTTTCAAGCCCGTTTTCCGACGAGCTTGTGGGATCGAGTTCCTTATTTACGGGAACTTCAACATCTCCGTTTTCGGTTGCCAGCGTCAGCGATCTCACAAGCACCTTATACTTCGCATTGGTATCGGTATTAATAAACCCGAGGTTGACTATGGCGCTGTCCTTTTCAAAAGAAGAGGATTTTATGGAATAGTCCCCGTCCTTCGGAATGTCGAGCATCGCAGAGGGGCTCGGTCCTGGCTCGGTCTGTCCCGATATTACCAGCGTCTTGTAGGGTATTTCGGTGGAGGCTATGCTCTCTTCAGGACGAAGCTGCTCGTCGCCCTTCGAAAACCTCCACGACTTAAGCTCTATATCGGAGCCGGAAAATACGAAATAAATGTCATGATTTCTTCCGTCAAACTGCGCAAAGCTGTCCGAGCGTATTTTGGTATAATCCGCGCAGTCGAACTCGACGAACGCAGCGGCTTTGGAGGAGATATCGTCAAGACGAACCTCTATTCTTCCCTTGCCCTTGACCTCAGCGATAAACTCTGATGCCCCATAGCCGAAGTCTGCTCCTCTTACATATATCCACGCGCCGTTGGCGGTGCTTTTTGCGGCAGGATCATTTACCTTGTCGTATCCGATATCCGCACTGGTGAACATCAGCGCGCCGCTGTTATCGGTATAGGGGTCGACCAGCTTTATCTGCGCTACGCCCTTCTTGCTTGCCGCAGTTATGGGAATATCGCCCGTTGCCTTGTCCATGGGCAGATAGTCTGCCATCATACTGCGGAAGCCCGCTTTTCCTCCCATAAGCTCCTCCAGAAGAAGCGTATGGTGAATGATGTAGTTTACGCCCTTATATTCAATGAAATGAGTGTGGTTGTTAGCCCAGCGAAGTCCTGAGGCCCCGTCGGCGTTCTCTCCCGCATTATAGAAATAGGGTCCTCTGCATTCCCAACTATCCGCGTCGAGAGGGGTCTTGGTAGTCATATACGCCATGCTGCATGCGGGCGGAACTTTGACCCCCTCGTACTCCTTCCAGCCGGTCTTGTGATCCTGCCAGTCGGTGCAGTATGTATAGTAATATACCCCGTCGATATAGTTCAGCTCGCTCGCCTCAAAAAAGTAGGGAGCGTCAATGGAAACAAATTCGCTGTCAAAGGAAAGCATATCCTTTCCCAGCTTTGCTATCTTCGGGATCTTGCTGTGCATAGTGTTGCCGTCCGCCGGTGTGCCTCCGCCGAAGGCGAGCCAGCCTACGCCATTTTCGTCAATGCACACGCCCGGATCAAAGGGTGCGGGGCAATTCTCCAGCCCAGGCATATTCTGATAAACCAGAGGCTCGCCGAGCGGATCGGTCCACGGTCCCACAGGGTCGGTGGAGGTTATCACGCCCACGCCAGAGCCGCCGTTTGAGAAGTAAAGGTAAAAATGCGTAAGTCCGTCGTCTTCAACGCGGGAAACTATCGACGGTGCCCACGAGTTATATATCCACGGTGCGATCTCTCCGACCTCTATCCTGCCGTGATATATCCAGTTTACCATATCGTCGGTGGAAAATACCACAAGCGATTTGATATAGGCGTAGTCGTTCTTTGTTCCCTCTTCCGCCTGCTGTTGGTCGTTCGTGCCGTAAACGTAAAGCCTTCCGTTATATTCCACCGCGGTGGGATCGGCGCAGAATATGTTCGGCGAGATGGGATTTGCGTTCATCTCGTTCTTATAAACGTTACCGCTTACGCTGTCGATAATTATGCCGTTGTTCAGACTGTCCATAATTTTCTCCTCTGATACCGTGCCGCTTTCATTCGTTTCGGAATTCGAAGCGCTGGAAACGTCTGCGGTTCCGGAGTTGCCGGAAGCGTTGGGCTCGGAGCTCCCGCTGCTTGTTTCGCCGCCGTTCGAGCAACCCACCGTCATAAACAGGGCCGCCGCACACAAAATAGCCGCGAATTTACTTGTGATCTTCATCGTTAAAACCTCCGTTTTGTTTCTCGTGTCCAAAGACACCTTTAAGTTTATTATACCAATAAACAACACAAAGTCAACAGGCGATATCTGTTTTGTCCACCTTTTAATCATAATATGCACCTTTTCGGTTGACATAACCGCATGAACGTGAATAAGTTATAATTTATACGAAAGCTTGTTTCCGGCATACTCTGTCGCCGAACGCGTCAAAAATCCTTCCCCGTCAGCGGCAGAATTTACCGCTGAACAGGGGTTGAGCGGCTGCGGGAACGGGCTTTTTATGAATGCGTGAAAGGACGAACGAAATGTCAAGAAAAAAATTGCCGTAATAACCGCAAGAGCCGACGACCGCACCCAGAAGGATATCATATACGGAATAGCCGAGGCGGCATTTGCCGCGGATACGGACGTGGTGGTGTTTTCAAACATTTATAATCACCGGATAAGGGACTAATTTCTCAATTTTGAAAATGTCATATACGATTTTTTTGATCCGAGCGGCTTTGACGGAGTTATTGTCACTGCGGAAGCGTTTCTGGACATTTCCACCACAAAACCTCGCAGAGAGATCTGCGAGGTTTTTGTTTTATGTATTTTGTCGCTTTTGTCTCCTAAAACGTATGGCGTTTTTCCGCAAGGTAAAAACCACTTTCAGCAGATTTTATATCTGAGGTTATCATATCACAAATTAGTATTGCTCCGCATTTTCTGTTCAATTTCCTTACGTCACCACTTATGTTTATCAGTTACTTTGCAGTTTAATCTGCGAAATAACTTGTTGCTATGCAAAAAATCCACCGACCTTAAAAGTCAGTGGATTTTAATATTCTCTTCAAAAAATCTGATAAGGGTATCCATAACTCCGCCTGCCGCCTGAATACTGCCAATCATCAAGAGATCGGAGTTAAGCGATGAAAAATCAATATCATAACCGGCATTTCTGATAAGCAATACAAAGAAAACTCTCTCCGTTCTGCCATTACCCTCTCTGAACGGATGAAGTATATTCAACAAATGATATAAATCAGCTATTTCGGCTATAAACTTATCTTTTGATAAGCCCACAAAATAATTCATACTTTTCAGCCGAGAAAAAATCAAGCAACCAAGTTCGTCAATCTTTTCCGGATCAGTGAAAACGGTTGAAGTTTTTGATAAAGCTATCGTTCTTGTTTGTCCTGCCCATTCATACAAATCTTCAAATAAAATTCCATGCAATTCTTTATAACTTTCAAAGTTGAAATCAGTAATTTGTTAATCAAAGTTGTAGTGGCGGTGTAACAATCGGCATTTGTGATGTTCAGATTATATGCCATATTCAACCATTCTTCTTATTAAGCTCTTTTATAGCTTTATCCAATGTTATTTCTTTTTTCATCAGTTTCATGATAAGTTCCCTGTGTTTTTCGGTTATCGTAAAACCCTCCATTTCTGTGGAAGCAATTGCGTTATCTACAGCACGTTCAATCGTCATAACAGTTATAATAATCACCCCGTTTCATTTTGATTATATTATACTCCTGTTTGCCGATAAAAGCAATGCTTATCCCCCGCAATTTCAATTTAAAATGATATTTGTTTCTTTATTGCAATGAAAATTTGACATACCAATATCAAAAATCGGAATGCCCGTAAATATTGACATACCCATAAAAAAGTGATATAAATTAGTTGTAAAAGCAGATAATAATGTCTGTAATTTCTTATCATTCTACGGAGGTGTTTCAATTATGATGGGAAGACTGAGAGCGATGCGTGAGCCGCTCAAATATGTACAGGGCAGAGATGCACTGCTTAAATTCCACGAAGAAATGGGTTATATGGGCAAGCGCTGGCTGTTTGTATGCTCAAACAGCGGTTACAAGGCCTGCCACGATAAAATAGAAAAGAGCTTTGAAGGGCTTGATGACTACAGACGTTACGAGATATTCGGCGGAATATCCAGCAACGGCGAAATAAATAAGATGAAGGCTATCGTAGAACAGGACAACATTGATACAGTCGTAGCCGTAGGCGGCGGCAGTGCCGTTGATACAGCAAAGGCTACCGCATACTATAGCGGAAAGCACATTGTAATCGTGCCTACAGTTGCGGCTACGGATGCTCCCTGCACGGGACTTTCAGTAATTTACAACGATGACCACAGCTTCGATAAATATCTGTTCTACCCCACAAATCCCGACGCTGTAATGGTTGATACGACCGTTATCGCAAATGCGCCCGTCAAGTTCCTTATCGCCGGAATGGGCGATGCGCTCGGCACATATTTCGAGGGTCGTGCTTCTATCCGCACCGAATCCGCAAGCCTTGAGGGTACGGGCATCACAAGAGCAGGTCAGGCGCTTGCTCGCCTTTGCTATGACACGCTCCGTGAATACGGCAAGCAGGCTATCGAGGCTTGCAAGGTACACGCAGTTACTCCCGCACTTGAAAATATCGTTGAAGCTAACGTTTACCTTTCAGGTGTCGGCGCAGATAACGTAAACTGTGCCGCCGCTCACTCATTCTACAACGGCGTTACTTCTCTCGGCATAAAGCACGCAGATCACGGCTGCTGCGTTGCGCTCGGCACGCTTGTACAGCTTGTGCTTGAGGGTGCGCCTAAAGAGGAATTCAAGGAAGTTCAGGACTTCTGCCTTGAGGTCGGTCTTCCCGTAACGCTTGAAGAAATCGGCGTTACAACTCCTGAGCAGGTAAAGACTATTTCCGAGAACGCTTGTATCCCCGGCGAAACTATCCACAACCTCGCAGGCGATGTACAGCCAGTTGAGCTGTATGACGCTATTATGCAGGCTGACGCTATGGGTAAGATTGCACTCGGCAAATAAGCATAACAAATAATAAAAACACCGGATCTTTAGCACTGTGCGAAAAGGTTCGGTGTTTTGTTTTGCCGAGCATGCCGACAATGGCTTTAAGCCTTTCAAGGTTTTAATATCGGCATAAAACAAAACCGCATCGTTCTGATGCGGTTTTAATGGCTGGGGTGGAAGGATTTGAACCCTCGAAATGGCGGAGTCAGAGTCCGATGCCTTACCACTTGGCGACACCCCAATATTCTTTACGTTATCACTGCCGTGACAACGTAGATTATTATATCACACTGAAAAGCCGATGTCAAGCATTTTTTAAAATATTTTTTGATTTTTTTCGATTGTTCCCGTTTTTAAAATTACCTATAGTTATATTTGAAACAATTTAAACAATCCGTCAATTTTTCTCCCCCATTTTATTGACTATAAATATACCTGCGCTGACCAGTACAAGAGCAATCAGCGACTCAAGTCGGAATGCCTGCTGTGCCTCTCCGAGCAGAAGCGCAGAAAGAAGCACACCGCAAACCGGGTTCATAAAGCCGAAAACAGCGATTTTCGATACGGGGTTGTACTTTAACAGCAGGCTCCAGATCGAGTAGGCACAAGCGGAAATAAACGCAAGATAAAAAAGCATCAGTACGGCAGGCAGAGGCGATTCAGGCAGAGTTATGCTGCCGCCTGCAAGTAAGCCGATAACAGTCATGACCGCACCGCCGAGCAGAAACTGCCAGCCGCTGAGCATCATAGTGTCGGTATCTTTGGAAAAGCGTTTTATTAGCACGGATGAAATCGCATAGGCAATGGTGGAAAGAAGAATAAAGCCATCTCCGGTAAGGCTGAATCCGCTGAGCAGAGAGCGGTCAAGATTTATAACAACTATTCCCGCAGTGCCAAGCACACAGCCGATAAGCTTGAATTTTGTCAGCTTTTCAAGCCGAAAAACAAGCGATGAGATAAGTATGCACACAAACACGCTCATACCCTCAATGACGGAAGATTTCACGCCGCTTGTATTGGCAAGTCCGATATAGAAGAACAGGTACTGTAAAATCGTCTGAGTAAGGCTCAGTGCCGCCACCTTCGGCAGTTCCTTGATTTTCGGAACAAGCGGTTTTTTGTGCATTATGCTTCCTGTTATAATAACCATAATTCCTGCTGTGAAAAAACGTATCCCCGCAAAAAGTATCAATGACATTGGTTGTGAAGTGTCAACGCTAAAAAGCCCGTAACCGATTTTTACGCAGGGAAAAGCACTGCCCCACAAAGCAGAGCAGAATATTGCGAGAATTGCGGCTATCCAAGTTTTTGTCAGAATATCGGCTTTCATAATGACCTCGTTATATGCACAAAATAAGCGGTGTATCTTCGGCACAAACGCACAGACATACCGCTATATATTTTATCACTCTGAAAGAACAAGGTCAATACTGTTTTTTCTGATATTCCGACAGCGTTGCGGAACGCACAGCATCATCGGGAATGTTATCTGCTGAGCCGCATTGCAATCACCGATATATCGTCGCTCTTTTCGTCACCGGCATAGAATCTGGCGGTATTGGCGACTTCTTTAGAGAATTCCTTAAGGTCGGGCTGTTTATCCATCTCCCTGTAAAGCCATTTCTCGTTCAGCTCTGCACCGTCGCTTGTCATAACTATCATATCCCTGCTTCCTATCGTAAACGTTCTCCTGTCGTATACAGGCTCGTCCTTTACTCCTATCGGCAAGCCCTTACAGCCTATGGTGACAAAGCGGTTTCCGCACTTGATATAAGTGTTGGCACTGCCTGCCTTGTATAAGTCAATCTTTCCGCTGTAAAGATCGACAGCGCATATTTCAAGAGTAGCAAAACTCTCATCGGAGGATTTGCACACAAGTGATGTATTTATCACGCTGATTGCCGCCTCTACTCCGACACCTGCCTGCAAAAGACGTATGAGCATAGCGCAGGCAAACGATGAGTCCACTCTCGCCCTGCCGCCGCTGCCCATACCGTCCGATAATACAACATACGCCGTACCGTTCTTATCTATGAAGCTCTCGTAATAATCGCCGCAGGCAGTACCCTCCGTCTTGCTTATCTGACATATTTCAACATCAAGCGTGTAGGTGGTTCCTGAAAAAAGACTCAGCTTACACGCCCCCCCGACACGGCTCAAGGTCGGCAAATCAAAGCGGCGGCGGAAAGCAAGCGTCATAGCCTCGCATATATCCTGCTTTGATGCGAAAAAACCGGTATCGGAATATGCCTCGACAAACATTCTTCCCTGCTCGCCAAGCTCCACATTCACTGCGTCTGCATCTTCACAGCCGAGCTTCGACAACACATTGCTGGCGGTTTTGTTGTACTGAGGCTCAATCTCTCCGCTGTTTTCAATCTCATCGGATAACTGCGAGAGAATCTGCTCCGTTGCCGATAGCTGAGCCGTCAGGATATTACGCATACGGGCAATTCTTCGTTTTTCCGTACTGCTCGCCACATAAACATCACACAGCCTGCGGATTTTGTCAATCAGCTCCTGCTTTTTAGGGCATCGTTCGCTTAAAGGCTCCGAAAAAGCATCCGGATCGGCACTTTCTCCCGACTTTACCATATTCGTAATCTTTGCAAACTGTTTAATGCTGTCGCCGTACTCCTTGCCCCAGCATTGCATATTATACCTGCACTTACGGCATATTTCGTCACAGGCTGTATTGTACACCCAGCTTATATCGCTTCCTATATTATTATCCAGCTTTTCGGCAGTGATACCGACCGTTCTTCTTACCTCGGCAATCGCTCCTCCGGCAAATTTCAGCCGTTTTGAAAACAGTTTTCTGACGCTGTTTTCGCCCGCTTTAACTCTGGCAATATCGCCCTGCTCGGCTGTAAGCTTTGCCGGTAACAGCATAAAGACCGCCGATGACATGAATATGCAGGCAACAACGGCGAGCTTTGAATTATCCATTCCGAACAGCGCAGTGCCAAGCGTTGCGGTCAGCACAAATCCTCCTGCGGCACTCAGCTTTCTTCCGCCGCTGAACATACCTCCGACAGCCGCCGCAGGAGCAACAACAGCCGCAAGAAAAGCATAGTCGGCTGTGGCAACCGCACACCCGAGCGCAGACACCGCACCGCACACAGCACCTGCTCCACTGCCGTACTTCATAGCACTGCAAAGGGAAAGGCAGGATGCGAAAATTATTCCTATATTGAAGATGCCGACGCTGTAATGCGACAGTATGCCGGATACTATAGCACATCCGCCCAGAACACAGATAAAGCTGAGAGGATCACTGCGGACGGTTATCTTTGCTATCTCACGCTTTTCTGCAAGCCGTGACAAGCGTAAAGCAACAACCGCACCCCCGCCTGCCATGACCGAAAGAATGATGCAGTTCATCACCTCGCTTACGGTAGATGATGTGAGAAAATTTGCCGCAAAGACAGAACCTGCCGCTGTGACAGCCGATACTATCTCAGACACGGCTGATTTTCTGCGTGAAACTATCATACGGATGGCAACAACGGAAAGCAGAGCCGATGTAACAGTAACGCCGTCGGTATAATTACCGCCGAGAATATAGCCTGCCACGCTTCCCACAAATGCGCTGATACAGTCGATTCCGCTCATAGCCGCCGCAAACGATGCCGCAAACGGCGATGGCTTTCCGAGCACCGTACTCATTGAAATTACCGCCGCCGCTATCATTACAGCCGTACATCTTATTACCGAATGTTCACGGATATCTATCTTATCCTTTGTTACTGCCCTTGACATTTCAAACTTCCTTTCGCAATCAGACATCAGTCACCGACTATGTAATTATTTTACAGTTGTCCGACAGCGTTTTTTGTCGCAACGGGTAATGATATTACGCAAAAGAAAGGAGGTGCTGTCGTTTACGGTATAATGCGATTCCAAGCGATTATTTTCGGTAAGATTTTCTGCTGAGCTCCCTCATAAACAACACCGAAAGGTTGTGATTGTTATTTGTTTATATTTACAATTTTTGTTGTCTAACATTCACAAAAGCGATTGTAAAAGCTTGATTTTGTACAATAAAAATATTAATCTAATAATAAGGAATTATTTCTTGATGCAAGAACAGGAAGTCAACACAAGAAACAGAACAACATAATAAGAAAAACGGGGTGAACTATCGTGAAAAAACTTACTAAAGCAACAGCACTGATCTTATCTGCACTTATGCTATTCGGCTGTGCAGGTAACTCCGTGCAGAGCAGTGCAGGAGATACTACTCCGCCTTTGGAAAATTCGGTTACTGACAGTAAAAATGAAAGCTCGGCTACAGAAAACAGCTCTGCAACTGATAATACAAGCAAGGAAAGTGAAGAAAACCTTGTAAAGA
>OLND01000415.1_pt1 | contig 53369 bp, 48 predicted proteins | sample 1672031 | NCBI WGS metagenome assembly OLND01 (sample SAMEA3136638, study PRJEB25190) | human gut metagenome | biome: human gut; feature: human-associated habitat; material: faeces | place: Austria | collected 2013 | reverse complement strand
TGCGTTTTCATCTCGGCAATTAAATTACCGAGAATTCCCACTTATTATCTTAAAATGAATTAGCCGCTTTAAGACAAATAAAAAAAGAGCCTCAAAAGAGACTCTAGTTTTCTTCGTTTATTACAATTCCACCATGGATTATGACACGCTTTCCGTCTTCATCGTCAAAATATACTTCGTTTTCTGACTCTGAAACATCAAACTTTCCGGTCCAGCTGCGGATTTCATTACCGTTGTAATCATACACGGTTACCGTCCGGTCAAGTCCTCCACCAAAATCACTGGACACCGATTTTAAGGTTCTCTGTGCAGTAGAAGTTCCAAGAAGCGCAACAGCCCCAATAATTACGACAAAAACGATAACACAAATGCCAACCGCAAATCCAAATCCTTTTTTCTCCATAGCAATATCTCCTTTTCTTTGTTTTTTTTGTATTACTAATATGCTTATTTATGTTTACGACAAAAAAATAAACCTTCGCAAGATGCGAAGGCTTATTCATGCCATAGTCAATAGCGGCACGCCCTTGCGGGGTACGGGGCAGCGCCCCGTGTATCCATTATACTACTTGACTTCCACGATAAGAGTCTCATCATCTTCATAGATTACTTTTCCAAGTTTTTTGACGTTGTATTTTGTAATCTTACCGTATTTCTCCTCTTCCCGCAGGCCGAAGAAAATATACTTGATATTGTACTTCTTAATCATCTCTTTCGCAGTGTCTTCATCCTCATCGTAAACAAGGTCAACATCTGACTGTCTGTTTGAAATTCCGTCGTAACTGTCACGCCATAACCATTCATGTACTGTCCATCCGGCCGGTGTGGAAAGCCCGGTTATTACGGAAACCCTTTCATATGCGGTATAACTATCGCCAGGGGCTTCTGCCACTGCTGCTGTTTCATCATCGTTTTCAACGTTATCTTTCAACCATAACAGTGCATCTTTTTCAGCAGCAAAATCATCTGTATCAAGATAATTTAATGCATAAATTCCGGTCCTCTCAGAAGCAATCATCCAGTTTTTAAACCATGATGAAGACGCCTTAAAGAAGTAAAGAACGGTCATCAGGTTTAAAACAATAAGAACATATCCAAGAACTCGTCTCCAAGAAACATTCTGTAAAGAATGTTCTTTGCTTGTCTTTTTTATTATCTGTGCAATTGTCTTAACCTTTTTTTCTGTCAGCAGATATAAGATATACCCACTGCAGACTGTAAACATGATAAAGGCCTGATATGTCAGCTTGAACATTGTATTTGCACGGGCATTGGTTCCCTCATAGATATCTTTTACATAAACCAGCTCCGGCATGATTACAAGACCAATTGCACAGCATGAAAGTACAAATACGAGCATGTCTTCTGCCGAAGTTGCAGAGATACTATTTTTCAGTCCATCTTTTTTGCTCCTTTTTATCATGGCTGCAAAGAACATTACCAGAAATGCGATTGATGCCATTACAGGAATCCCCCATAAAACAGCCAGCTGGTATAATTTTGAATGATTCTGTGCAACCCCCACCCCTTTAAATACGCTTTCAAAATTCATTGTGAACGGCAAAGCCGCCAGCATTCCAATGATAATCACAATCGCAAGATGTATTGTGGAATTCTTTAGTGCAGTTCTTATTTTACCGTCGGTCATTATATTCGTGAACAATACTGTAATGGCAATTACTACAATATAAATGATGTAATCCCAATAATTTGTGAAATTACACAAACCCCATAAAAGCCCGAGTGCATAAATTTGAGGATAGCCAAAACATTTATACAGCTTACCCTTCTCTTCTGTCAGCTTCAGGTTTTTTACAAAACTGTATAACAGGGCAATGATTGTAATAACAATCATAATGTTTATCATATGAGCATGTAAATCACCGAGAACGAATGAATAACACGGAAATTCGTGAATAGTCTTATCAGTCGGGACATCCGGGTTATATCCGATATACCTTGTCGCATCCGGGAACCAGTAAGATGATGAATCAACATTGATATCCTGATGCCATGTGTAAGACACACTTGCTACCGTATTATTAATGAACGGCTTTAACATACCATAAACGATATAATGACCATTTCCTGCAAACACTGCGAGAACTGCGGACAATACCGCAAAAAACTGAATGCGGGCCCGATTTTTTGTTTTATAAAAATCCACATTTTTCTTTTTTGCCCTATTTTTTATCATTTCATCGGCAATTCCATAGACACCGGCAAACATAAGAGCCGGAATCAGCGCACGCATCATATTATATGAATACTCAGTCTTTGAAATTCCGCCAATCATTGTCTTTGCAACAAATGCCGCATAATACTGCCCGCCGTAATAATAATTGATGATTTTTCCTGCAAACCATACATCATCAGGCGGAAGCTTTGTTGTCGTTACCATTTTCTGCATGAACGCATAGTCCATAAATTTCTCTGTTCCATATGCCGCAGGATTGAAACCGATAAGATACACCCAGAACAGGAACACAAAGAAGAACGCAACTTCAAATTTAAAACATGATACCAGGCATGACCGCCAGTCTTCAAGTGTCATTTTTTGTTTATATGCGATTATTGAATTGGTAATTGCATATAAAACAATCACAAGTAACGCATTTGTCCTTGAAAACGGAACATCCAAAAGGATACCGATAACCCACATGATAAAACCAGGGATTATGATGCCGAGTATTTTGCCAAACGGCAGCAGGCTGTCACAGTTTTTAAACAGCATTCTTGACATCGGCATTGAAATCCCAAGCATCAGCATCATATAAATATGCCATTGCATAAATATGACCCCATCATTTTTTCCCAGCATTAAGAACGCCAGCCCATATGCCACAGCTATCCCGGCAAGCATATACAGACATTTTGCCTTCCAATGCACCTCTTTTTCCTGTATGACAGGATTTTGTTTTATGATTTTGTTTGACATTATTTTTTCCTCTCTTTTTAATTATTTTTTTCTTTTTTATTATGCAGGATTTATTATAAGGAAGAAAAATTTTGCGAACATGTTGTGCAAATGTTTCTGGTACTCTGCTACAGCTCTACCCACTCCGCTATACTCTCATCCTTTTCCCCGCTGTCTTTCCTTATCTTTTTCCCCTCTTCCGCAAGTGCCTGCATCTGTTTTAACAGTGTGATATGCGTGTCGATATCGCCTTCGTTCCACGCATCGTACATCTGATGGCACAGCTCTTCCATTTTTGTATCTATCTCGCTTAGTCTTATATTTTTTTGCATATTCTTTTCTCCTTTCTTTTCAGGATACTTACAATATGCAAAATATACTCTTCTTTTTTCGGTTTTCAGAATATTTACAGGCAATATCTTTTTTGCCTTATTATGCGCAACATTCAGAAAATTTCTTTTTTTCTTATTATTTTGCATATTATATATGTACAAAAATTTTTGTCTGGAATCAGGATTCCAGATATGCTGCAGCTGGAAACCTCCTTCCGGACACAACAGAAAGGAGGATATCCCCAATGAAAGAAAGAAAATCTTTGGCCAGAATGCTTTTTGCATTCCTTTTGGTCACCTTTTTAAGCATTTCTTCAGTTTTTATGATTGATGCAAATGCTACAACCGTAAAAAGAACCCCTGCAAAGGTTCCTTTTATCAGCGTAACGGTAAGCGGCAACAATAAGACACGCATCATCTGGTCAAAAGCCAGATATGCAACAAAATACCGCCTGTATTACAGGCAGAAAGGCCAGACAAAATGGACGACACTTGCAGATGTTGATGCATCAAAAACATCATACATGCATATTTCTTCCAAAACCAAGCCTCTTAATGCAGGCAAGTCTTATATGTATACAATCCGTGCTTACAATAAAGGCAGTAAAACATGGAGCGGCTACTGCACCGTCAGGACAGTGACAATGCCAAAAGCAAAGCCGACTCCAAAACCAACTGCCACTCCCACACCTAAGCCAACCGCTACACCGACACCAATTCCGAAACCGGTTAAAGTAAACTCTATTTGTGTCATTCCTGGATATGTTCAGTTACAGGTAAAGCAGCAAACCTGCAGACTTGATACAAGTATTTATCCAAGAGCAGCAACAAATCAGAAAGTTATCTGGGCAAGCTCCAATCCTAAGATTGCAACTGTCAATCAGAAAGGTGTCGTAACAGCTAATTCTAACGGTATCGTTGTTATCACAGCTAAAGCAACGGATGGTTCAGGCATTGTTGGAAAATGTTATGTGTCAGTAAAAATTGCAAAAAAATGCTAAACGAAACGGTCCCGATAAAAGGACCGTTTTTTTTGCGAGTAAAATTCAGCATATTATAACCGTAATATTCATTTGATTGCAGCAAAAAGCTGTAGTACAATATAATCAAGATTAAGGAGGGTAAATAAAATGAATAAGACAAAGACACGTACCGGGCTTTCAGCCCTGTTTGCTGTACTCCTGGCAATTATGATTGCCGTTCCGGCAATCTTCCAGAGCGGAGCAAACGCAGCTGTTAATAAAAAGCAGCCAACAAAAGCCACTCTAACCAGTGCAAAAGCAACATCTTACAATAAGGTCAGCCTCAAATGGAAGAAGTCCAAAAATATCACTTCTTATGCGGTATATTACAAGGCTTCCAACTCCAAGAAATGGGTCAAGATTGCAAATGTGAGCTCCAAGAAGACCGTATATACTCACAAATCTTCCAAGAAATACCCATTAAAACAGGGTAAGACCTATCAGTACCGTATCCGTGGATACAATAAGAATGCAAAAGGCAATAAGAAATGGGGTAAGTATTCTTCCGTTAAGAAAGTGAAGATTCCGAAGAAGGCGGCTGCAAAACCGACAGAGGCTCCGAAACCAACAGTGAAGCCAACGGAAGCACCGAAACCGACAGCAGCTCCAAAGCCAACATCAGCGCCGAAGCCAACTGTCACACCGATTCCAAAACCGACAGCGATTCCAAAGCCTACTGCAATCCCGAAACCAACAGCGATTCCGCAGCCGACAAAGCCGGTTCAGCCACCAAAGCCGACTGCTACACCGATTCCAAAACCGACAGCTGTTCCGAAGCCTACGGAAGCACCAAAACCGACCGCTGTGCCACAGCCAACAAAGGCTCCGCAGCCAACGGTTACACCAAGACCGACAGCGACTCTGGCTCCGACAGCTACACCTAAACCGGTTAAGGTTTCAAGTATTACATTAAATCAGACATCTTTAACCATGACTTCAAAAGGCCAGACCGCAAGTCTTACTGCGACAGTAAGTCCAGGAAATGCAGCAAACAAGAGTATTACATGGAGTAGTTCAAATTCAAGTGTTGCTACTGTAAGCGCAAACGGAACTGTTACAGCAGTCGCAAATGGAACGGCTGATATTACCGCTACTGCTGCTGATGGCAGTGGAGTGAGCGCGAAGTGTAGTGTGACGGTGAAGGTACCGAATAATGTAAGGAATATTACGTTAGAGGGTGGTAAAGCGAAGAATGTTGGTCCAACAGATACTTCACTCCCTAATTTTTCTGATTTTTCAAATATAACATTTGAAGTACTAAATAATAATGCAGGGGCTGTTGATATTCTTGGTTTTTCTTCAAACATGTACTCTGCTTCTGTATGTGTTAAAGGTTTAAGAGTTGGCAATTGTGTTATTATTGCGAAATATAACGGACAAATTATCATGACGTATAATGTTTCTGTTATATCAAATTGGAACGAATATCTTGAATATACTTCTTGGCGAAAATCAATAGAAAACAAAATTTGGAGTTCCGGAATGTCTGTTGTTAATAAACTTGATGCGGCAAAAAACTTTATCCAGTCTCATTATGGATATCAGAATGGAGCTGGAGCAATCATCAATGTTTATAATGGCGCTGTCTTAGATTGTTACGGCGCGACAGAACTAATGAGTGATTTCGCAAAAGATATTGAGCTTAGTATTAAATATGTAAATGCAGTATCCGGACATATATTTGACTATTCTGGCTACGCATTCAGTGAAGGCGGACACGTATATCCAAGGATTCTTATTAATGGAAATTGGGTCAACTACGATGCAACGCCAACACATTCTTAACAATAAAGAGCACTTTCAGCTAAGAAAGTGCTCTTTACTTTATATATATGACAAGAGCACACGCGAAAGCGTGTGCTCTATTTTATTTATTTTTTATTTCCTTTTACGCTTTCTGGTTCTCTTATTTTTTGAGTCATAGACAATAAGTCCGGTTGCAAGAATTGCCATTGTTCCAAAGCCAAAGAAAATGAATTTCCATACACCATCAGCTCCTGTTGTAGGCATTTTGAATGGCACATTGTTTGTAACGTCAAATGTTGCTTCATAGAAGTACCATTTATTTGTGTAATTATCAAATTTGCCAAGGTCAGTTGCTGCTGACATATCTTTTGCCTGTTTATCTGTCATTGTGATTGGTAATGTTATCTTGATTGGGTCTTTCAATAACGTCATACCGGATACAGTCTGTATTTCTGTAATCTGATATTCGCCCTGGTCAAGGTTACTCCACGTAATATTTCCGTTTGCATCAGTTGTACCCTCTGTACTTTCTCCAACTTTTAATAACGGTTTATATGATGGATTTGCCAAGTTTGTATATGGTTCACTTTCTTTTATGAATGACAGCTTAAACTTAACTCCTCGAAGTGGTGTTCTTCCATCCTCTTTAAATTTATTGATTGAAATTTTGCAAGGTGTAATGTCGTTGTAGTAAATCTTAGCTTCTACATCAACTGCCTGACCTTTTGTTTTCCATATATTAATGGTGTCATCTAATACGTATTCACTTGGAGTTTCCACCTCTTGATATGTGATTGTACAGCCTTTTGAGCTTGGGATTATAATATCCGGCTCCCCATCATTATTCTTATCTGCACCATAATAGAACTTGTCACTTCTATAAGCATTAGTTGCTTTATCAGCCAATGAAGCTTTATTAAAAGCGACATCTCCATTAATATCAGACTTCAAATACCACGTCTTTTTCAGCATATTTGCCGGGCAGTCATTCGCAGTTTTGTATACTCCATCATACAGGCAAACCTTAAACACAACATCACCTATTAAGTTTCCTTTGCCAGAAGCTTTCTTAACCATTGCCGTCAGCTCATCCGTCTCTGGCTCATCCGTAAACTCAACACCTTTTGTAGTGCCAGCATCCTGCGGCAGCGTAACTGTTACCGGTTTTACCGTATCAGTGATTTTATGTCCATCCGGTGCCTTTGTCTCTTTCACGTAATACGTATACGTACCATCTGTCTGGCAAGGTAAAGGAAGTTCTCCCGTCTCACCATTTTCATCAGTACTGAGCGTTCCGACCAGATTCTGGAGTGCCGCATCTGCATAAACCTCAAATACCGCATTTGCTCGGCTGTAATAACCAAGCTGCAGCAATTCATTGTCGTTACCTTCGGATACGTTCTTTGTGACTTTTACCTTCGGTACATCTTTATTTGTTACAGTATACCAATATGTCGGTTGATAATTTGCCTCATTGTCAATCGTAACATTAAAATCCGGAGATTTTATTTTTCCTGGCATTACCTTTGTTTCTTTTACAGTATAGGTTTTACCAAGAAGACATCCATACTGGAAAGCGTGGAAGTCTGAACTCTGTATTGAAATTGTCTCAAGCCAGGTATCCCCAAGATACAGTGAAAATTCTGTGCCTTTAAGGTTGTCATTCCATGAAGTTCCATCAGCTGCCACTTTTTTGATTTGGATATGTGAAAACTTTGCCGCATCCCAGAAGTCAACATTAAACCATTTTCCGTTATCTGTCGGTAATGACACATTAACTGACTTTTCTTCTGTATTTAAATTATGTCCAGCCGGTGCTGCAAGCTCTTTTACGTAATAAGTGTAATTTCCAGCACTTGTACAGGGGAGCTGTAATGGGTTTGATACACTATTATCACCGGTTGTTACCCTCCCGATTTCCTGAGAACATCCTGCATCTGAGTAAACACCAAATACTGCTCCGCCAACGCTATATTCATTTTCTGCAAGAACAGCAGCTGTTGCAGTTGAATGTTTTGTAACATATACCTGACATGGTACAGGAGTTGGAGTTGGTGACGGTGTTGGCGTTGGTGAGGGAATTGGGGTTGGCGTCAGTGTTGGAGTTGGTATTGGAGTTGGTGACGGTCCTTGTGTTGGCACCAATATAGATAACTTTTTACTTCGCCCTTCTGCATTATAAAATGAAAAACACATTTCCTGTTCATTTGTATTCTTAGCATCATTAGTTCTGTATGCTCTAAAATTTGTTGGATATGTAGTTGTTCCTTGCATAGTAATCTTTTTGGACATTGATGCAGGCATTACAAAATGGAATGTCGTATTACCAGGGATTTTTGCAGCACCTGATGTATTCACTGTGATTGCTGTCCCAGTTGCATCGTTGATAACTGTGACATTCTTTGGAACCTGTAATTCAAGATAATCTTCCACAAGGGCTGACCATGTGACACTTTCTGAAACTCTTTGTCCATTGCCATCTAACGATGAATTCACTGAGGTTTTTGATAATGAACCACCTGTTTCGGAAGGCATTGGCATTTCATCAAGTTTTGCAATGATGCTTTTTATATATTTTTTTCCATCACTACTCAAATTTTCTGCATGGCATGAAGCTCCTGGGGCTTTTGTTGATGTTCCTTGGGCATATAACCATGCAAGTACCCAGTGTGTGATAGAATATCTGTTATCTCCGGTTTTTGCGCCATATTCATTCATAATGGATTTGAAATTATATTGCTTTTTGCCGTCAGCTGTTGTTGCATTTACGTCAAACGCCGGTCCGCCGAATAAATAAAATACGGCTTTAGTCATCCTCCTTGCATTGTTACCAGTTCTATTATCTAAGCGAACAACTTTATCATGCTCTCCATAATTGCTGTATGTTTTTCCAGGTTCAATGCAAAAGCTGAATCTTAATGCGTATGCAAAATCATCTGAGTCATTTGTATCTGATGCTGATGCCATATATTTATTTTTATCAGCTCTGGTTTTATAGAAATGAGCCTTCATTTCATTTGCAGCAGTGTAGCCTACTCCGCTTTGCCATCCTGATGGTAATTCAGAATCTTTACCGTTGTGATAATCTATCAACAATACTTTTGTTTCATATGGAAGCGGGTCATCTGCTGTTTTAAAGATATCAGATTCCAATACGGTATTTTCACTATCATCATCGTTGTCGTTTACCAATTCCGATTTATTGAAATTTATGTCCTTTGTTCCAAATTTGGATATATATCCACTAAATTTCGCAGCAGCTTCTGATGTTGATTTAGCGATTACATTATAATCTACGGTTTCTCCATAGTTTGAAAATGATATTCTAAATCCAGACTCATCACACGCACCAATAATCCACGCTGCGTCAATGCTTCCCGGTATATAATTCTTCGCATTGGCACAATCATTACCTGCTGCGCCAACAACTTCTATACCGTTATTTATAGCCTTTTCGATTTCCGTTTTTACAACTTCATTTGCTAAATTAGCCCTTGCATATAAAGACAAGTTAATGATATCTGCCTTTTGGTTGATTGCATATTCAATTCCCGCAATAATAGATGAAACAGTACCCTGTCCGTCATCTCCAAGTGCCCTGATAGAAATGATTTTTGCGTTTTTATTCTGTGATACAATGGCTTTAACCATATCATCACCGTGTGAATTTGAGCCAACCATCACATCATCAATCAAAGACACTCTCTCAATTATATTTGCAGATTCACTTGCACCTGTATCAATAAGCGCGATTACTTTATCTGAGTCAGTCGTGTTAACCGGTGTCGTCTCACCTGCTGCGTCATTCATGGCTGAAATCGGGTTCGCAGCTTCTGATACCTCAAAGTCAACAATATTTGTATTTACATCAGTATCTGATGTGGATATATCAGCCTCAGCGATATCAGGTGTTTCCTCTATAGTCTCAGTTTTGTTATCGGTGTTATCCGCATTGTCGCCAACATCTTCAACCGTTTCGGCTGTGCTGCCTTCTTCCTCGCTTGCTGTGATATTTCCTCCAGTCTTTTCTTCCACTGCTTCAGCAGTTTCCATCGTTTCCGCTGCCTCAACCGCAACATCCGGTTCCACTGCACTTGCGTGAGTCTGATAATAAATGTAAGCGTTCATGGCCTGTTCAACAGATTTATACTGCAGAAGATAGATATTTCCATAAGTTCCAATAACATGTTCCTGGTCAATAATATCTTCAGCCGCATCAGTGAGAACTACAAGCCTTCCAGTCTGAAAATCTTTCCTGTCGAGGTCTTCCACTCCGTCAGCTGTTTCAACAAAGTGTGTCTCACCAGTTATTTCAACCTGCTCTACCGGCTTTTCTTCTGTGTTACCATCATCACCGGCAACCACATCTTCTTTGCTTTCACTGTCAACATCTTCAACCGTTTCCTTGTCTTCTGATACTGTTTCAGCGGTTTTTTCTTCCTCAACAGTTGTTTCTTCCACAGTGTCTTCCACTGTCTCTGCAGGTGTGTCTTCACTGGCTTCACCAGTATCCGGTTCCTGTTCATCATTCACTGTTATTTCATCACTTTTAGCCTCATCTTCAGTTTCTGTGTTTTCAGTATCGCCTTCCGGTTCTGTCTTTTCAATAACTGACAAATCATCCGAACCTTCTTCTGCTTTTGTTATATCAGCTTCCGTTTCATCTGTTTTATCAGCCTTGCCATCAACAGTTATCAAATCATTTGACTCAGCAGTATCAGCAATTTCTTTTGTTCCTTTTTTTGCAAAGCCAATTTCTGCTTTTTTATTTTCGGTCATAAATACAATATTTTCATATTTATCAACGCCTTTTTTAAAGTCAGAGTCTTCAGACATGTCTATTCCGTCAACAGTTTTTGAAATATCAAATTTCTCAACCTGATATCCGTCATCTGCCAGAGCTTTCAGGGTGACTGCACTTGCCGCTGCTGTTTCATACACATATGTGTAATTGTTCGCTTCTGCGTTTTCGTTTGAAATCAGAATATCATCTTTGTCGTAAATGTTAATTTTTGATACCGTCTCCTCTGAAACCGCATCTTTTTCTTTTACCAGCCTGATTCGTTGTTCATTCTTTTCTCCTTCATTAACGATTACAGTTCCTCCATCTGACTGGATTTTAATAAAGAGAAACGGATTATCGCTAGTGTCTACTGTCTCTGCTACATCTTCCTGGCTGCTGCCGGCTTCTGTTTCAATCTTTACAGTGCCGTTTACAGACTCGCTGCCAGAATAGTCGTCAACAGTTTCTGCAAACACTTCGGTATAAGTAGACAATACCGGTGTTACAGCAGTAATTGCTGCCATAGCTGCCGCCATGGCCTTAATCTTTAAATTTTGCATGTAGATTTTCCTCCTTATGCTTTTTTGTGACCATATCTTTTTGTATTTAACTCTGTTTCTGTACAAAAATATTCTGGTGGTTATTTAGTTTTCTAAGGATTCGTACATTGTTTTCGCAGAGTGGTTGCGATACCGGGTTCCGACAGCCGATTTAGAAACCCGAAACAACATATTCGTTTCCATACATCTAATATGCAAAATAAAATTCTTTTTGTTCGCTTTTTTCCTTTATTTTTTTTGTTTTCTGCACAAAAAAAGCGCCACGCAAAATAAATTGCGTGGCGCCGTTTCAGAACCTTACAGCCGCATAGAAGTTTTTTTCTTGTTTTTTTCCATGGCATCCATCAGATACGCTGCAATATCGCTTTTTCCGTTACCTACAGCATATTCATACAAATTCTTTGCTGAAGCCGGTGTAAGCAGCCCAAGGCCGATGAATTCAGCGGCCTCAGAATCGCGGCCTGTTTCTATCAGATGTAATGTGATGTTCTTACTCATACGTTTTATATATTTTCTTAAGTCTTCGCATGGTTCTTCACCTGTTTTTAAAAGATGCATGTATTCCGCATATGCCGTATCAGCAGAAGCGTCTCCAGTTTTGCAGTACTTATGCATTGTCTGCATCTTTTCCGGAATTCCTGAGTTTAACGCACATTCGCAATACGGTGCATTGGTTGTCTCTATGTATTTCGGTAAAAAATAAGTACCATCATCTGTCACAAGCTCCACTGTCATTGGCCATCTCCTGAAACTAAATTCCGCATGTGTGGTCCAGCTCATCGGGCTGACAGCACGCATAAGGTTATACGGCAGCCCGCCGCGCATTGTTACTTTTCTTGCGTACTGCAGTGCCTCATCTCCTATAACCCGCAACGATTCCGGAAGCACAAACTCATTTAGCTCCTTGCAGATATAAAATGCTGATGGAGCAATTACTAACAGCCCTTCGTTAAGCACGACATTTTTTAATTCAGGACAATTCATAAAAGCCTGTTCTCCAATGATTCGTAAACTATCAGGAAAAACGATTTCTTCAAGCCCTCTGCATGAAGCAAATGCGCTTTTCCCAATGTATTCCAGTCCATTTCCGAACTGAATATCTGTCAGGTCAACGCATTGTAAAAACGCCTCTTCTTCAATTTTTTTTAATGAATCCGGGAACTTAACAGATTTTATATTATTGTGCTGAAATCGATTAGACAAAAATGCCCCTTTCCCGATGACTTCTATTCCATCTGGAATTATCATATTTTCCGGTACTTCTTTGATATCCGGTTTTAATCCTATTAGTTTACGGCTGTCTTTTTCAACCATAAAAATATCGTCAACGACCTCCAGTTCTGATGCTTTTGTTTTTGGCTCTTTTTTTGTTTTCATTTTTCTAATTCCTTTCTTTTTGTTGTTTTTTCTGTACATTTCTAATATGCAGGAATTTGGAAATAAGAAAAATGCTGCTCTGTATTATGTGTTTTATTTTTAATTTTTTTTGTCATATTTTTAATTGGTAAATATTACCAGAGAGCCCGTAAACGGCTCTCTTTTTTAACCTGAAACAAAGGAGGTGTCAGACATGGCATCAGTAGCGAAATTTAAATTAAACGAAGCACCGCGGCTTCTTGCACATTGCAGCAGGTCTCAGAAGAATGCCGGTTCACATATACATCAGTACAGGTCTGCCATGAATTTCAATATGGCAAAAGACAGGCACCAGGGCGTTGGGGATTACCAGTTTGTAAAAGACACAATCAACAAGGACGACGTTAAGCTTTATAAACGTGATGACGTAAAGGTCGTCTGCAGCTGGGCTGTAACAATGCCAAGGGAGTTATGCCACGAAGAGGTCGGCGTAGACGGTGAAGAATTTTACGTGCCGAATGACAGCAGGGAATGCGAAGAATTCTTCCAGCACGCATATGACTTTTTTAAACAGAAACACGGTGAGAGTAATATCATTTCCGCATATGTACACATGGACGAAAATGTCCCTCATATGCATTTTACTTTCGTTCCAATCGTAGACAACAAAGAACAGGCTCGTGACGGCAAGAAATATAAAGTCTGTGCAAAGGAAGCCCTGCAGGACTGTTATGGGGCAAAGTTCCAGATAGAGCTCCAGGATTACATTTCTTCCAAAATGGGAAAAGAACTGAATATGGTCAAAAAAGACACAGTCGATTACGAAAGAAACGTAAAAGAATTAAAAAAGAAAACCCTGAACGACCGCTGCACCTACCTCTCACGGCAGATTGCAAAATCCGAAGAGGAGCTGCAGAGAAAACGCCGGATACTTAACATGGCCGGGGTCCTTGAGGCTACAGAAAAAGATATTGACGACATCAAAACGTCTACATCAAACGGATTTACCGTAATGCGTGAACCGGACTGGCTGCGGATAAAGCCGCTTCTTAAATCATTAAATGCGATGAAAGCAGAACGAAAAGAACTGCTCAAAATGCTGAAAGAATTTGAAGAGGCAAGCACTGCAAAAGAAAACCAGTCATTACGTGATGAGGCCGCATCACTTGCAAAAGAAAATGCAAGGCTTGAAAAAGAGCTGCAGCAGGTGCAGAGGTTTATGGAAAACACTATGATTGACCATAAACCAATCAGCGAGATTTACGAAGAAACAAAACGTGAAGAAGCAGAAAAACACAGAGATGACTGGATACCGAGTGCTTATAACGAGAGGTGAAAAAAAAGAAGCAGAAAATTCTGCTTCTTTTTTTAGAATGGCCTTAATTCGTTTGCAAAATCAAACGAAATAGCCTCACCGGTTATAGTTTTTGTATATGCAGTTTCTTCATGCATATAATCAACAATTTCTTTTGTTGAAAAGTTCTTGAATTTTTGGATTACAGCATCCAGGATTCTTTTGTCAAATGATGTTAAGACATCGTAATTTACATCAGGATTTGGATATACATGAAACATTGAGTCATAGTTAGCGCTCATTTCTTCCACTACGTTTAATCCAGGCAGCATCATTAAATCACGATGACCAACCGGAAGCGCGCCCATATTTTCGTGTGTATATACCATACCAGTTATTGAATGCTGGTATTTTTGGTATGACAGATTATCTGTATACCACAGCATTTTCATAAGCTTAACCTTAAACAAGTTTGAAACATGTTCCGCGATATATGATGCCGCGGCCTCAATTTTATCAATATTTAATGCAGTAAAGCCATTTAATTTTGATGGAGCATTAAAATTAAAGTAGTCTTCAGTAAATGAATTTCGGCGTTTATTTTCTTCTCTTTTGTTTAACTGGATACTTAATTTCTCTGAAATTGACTGTCTTTTTTCAGCAGAAAGCTTTTCGGAATTTTGTTTTAGTAATTCTGCAACAAATTCAGTATCATCTCTTACTTTTTTTAAAACGGTATCATATGTTTTATCCTGAATTGCTTTTGTTTCATATCTTGTAATTGTAACGTCGCCCCATCCAAGTAATCTTGAGAAATCAATTTGTGATAAATTATATTTTTTGCGGATTTCCACAATTTCATCAGATGTTAATAAACCGTGCTTTATTCTATATGCATTACGAGCATTTTGCATATTCTTATTCATCATTTGTCCATTAACAAATTTGTGCTCATCTTCATTTGCATTTACGCAGTAGAAATAATGTTCTCTATATTTAACTTCATCGTTTTTTATTTCAACATTAGTTTCATCTTCATATTCTTGTACTGTATGTGATTTCCCACATATTGGACAGTCCATTATGAATTCTCTAATTAGCTTTTTCATATTCTTTTTCTCCTTTCTCCATATTTTTATTTTTTATTATACGGAAACGCTATTGGCCTCATAGCAAAATGAAATGAAACACACACGATACAACGGCGATTTCTTTCTCTTATTTTCAATTTTATATACACCAACTTTTCATCTATTTTCTTTCCAAAAACATATAATATTGGCGGATGAATGTCATCTGTGTCTATTTTTGTTTCTGAATAGTCTTCCACTGTAAGAGCTTTTAGCACTTCAACAATATCATTATTATCATATTCCAATGCCAAGGTTGTATATGATGTTGTATATTTTTTATCTCTTCTCTGGTCATCTTTTAAATTTAGATAAAAGTCGTGGTCTATATTAAAATCATCTCGATTTATAAATTGGCCTAAGTCTTGCAAGAACTCTTTAACTTCTTTTTTCTTAGAAATTGTCGATAAATAAATTTTTACCACCCCAGACATGCATATTGTATTATCTATTGATATTATATCTATCAATTGATAATATGTCAACCCCGAAAAGCGGCCCTCTTGTTTAAGAGAGCCGGAAACATCATCTCGCAACCCCAACAATCGCCAATGCAAACAATGCAGCAATCGCAGCCAGCCATACAAACCAGATTGGCAGCTTTGCTTTCAGCGGTTCCACTTTCACTGCATGCGGAATCCACAGCACCATCCAGATGAAGATACTGTCAATCAGTCGCAGTACATTTCCACTTGCCGGGCTTCCCATCATATGCCTTACCCAGACATATCCAACAAGCAGTACATAAACAAGATTTGCAATACTGTACCATTGCTCCACTTCCATATTTATGTCGATAATCTCAACATTTCTATCACCTTGTTTGTCAGAGCCTGAAACTTTGTTCTTGTTTACGCCAGATTTTTCTGTTGCGTCATCGATGGACGGGAGACCGCGGCCAACCTCCGGTTGTTCGTTGGTTTGGTGGTTACTGGACATGTACGGGGAGTCAGAAACCCCGTCCACGTCTGGTGATAACTCAGAGCAAAGCTCTTCGTTACCAGATTCGCTTACGCTCAATGAAGGTGAACATAAGTTCACCGAATCATCTATATTATTTTTCATATTTTTTTACCTCTCTTTATCTGTATTATACTACAAATATGCCGGATTTCTGTAAAAAGAAAAAACAGCGCAAATACGCTGTTTTAATACCCTGCCCGCTGAAGGATGTTAATGTATTTTCGCGTCAGATTTTCATTTCCGTCCATCATTGCTTTCAGGACATCTGCTGCAGCAGTGTTCATCACTGCGTTAAACATCGTGCATGCATCGTCTGCCGAAATCTTTTCACGTTCCAGGACTACAATATACAGTTCATGCGCTGTTTCAGGATGCAGTTTTGAAAATGTCTTATGCCAGTTCAGCACGCCATTCCTGCCTCCAATCTTGTGTGCAAAGCAATTAAGTCCGTCATACATTACCGCCATTGCCGGCGTCATTATCCGCTGCGAGTCCCTGCAAAGCATATCATCCTCAACAGTATAAGGTCCAATCATATGTTTTTTCATATTTTTTCTCCTTTCTTTTTACGATTTATACATCCAATATGCCGGATTTAGTAAAAAACGAAAAAAGAATTGAAAAAAGAACATATTTTCGGTATAATGTATACAAAAAGAGGTAATATAAATGTTGTATACAATTGAAAGTCACTTAGATACCGTGCCAGTTATCGCTTCGTTTAGCCGTGACGGCCAGGTTATACCGTTGTATGTACAGCTTGACGGCGAATCTATCCGGGTTTCCTGCCGGTCGTCACAAAAATTCATCGATTACTCTGTATTTCAGTGCGATTACATGCGCGCGTCAGACAACTTAGTGCACTCGTTTGAAATAATATATCTGCACGACAAGCTGCTGTGGGGATTTAAAAGGAAGTAAGCCGGAAAGGATTTTAATGCAGACACACGAGATTTTTTACCCGCCAGACAATAAAAAAGAATACAACGACCAAAACATAATAGAAGCCATTACTTTCATTTCTGACCATATCCATCAGTTTTCATCGATTTGCATCCGGTATGCATGGTATGCTGAAAACTGCACGTTTTACCCGTGGATTAAACTCTCTTCCATTTCCAGCTCTGACTTTGGCATCATCATCCTTCCGGACTACCTACCAGAAGAAGAAAAAGAGGCCAGAAAAGAAATTTTACGGCTGAAAAGAATGATTAAAAAAGCCTTCCCAGATATTCTTGTGACCAGCAATTTAAGGCTTAGCGTAAAGACGTGGAATGAAATGGTGAGAAAGAGAAAAAAAGAGAAAAATGAATAAAGAACAAGACGTAAGGCTAAGTGCAGTGTACAAACTGGTATTCAGCCCTGCGTGCGAAGCTAAAACTGGAATATTTTACCCTCAGACGATTTTTTGTCTGCCCTGGATTTTCCGTTCTACTCTATGTTAAGTTAACATCTGTCACCTGACTGGAACAAGAAAACCGCCCGGATATCTTTTCCGGGCGGCAGCATCAAATCCTGAATATGTTTTTTTCCTTTCCTGCACTTGCATTAAGCGCATATGCTTTTGACATTTCCATGCCATCAGCCTCGGCAATCATTCCATACACATCTTCCATCTCTTTTTTTTGAAAGATACCTGTATTAAGAAACCTTGCAAGTTCCTCGTCCATATCAGCCAGGATAAGCGCCTGGACGAGTTTTTTTCTGTTTCTTTTTAAGTATTTTTCTGTGACTTCATCTCTTGACTGCTGCCATTCCAGAAATGCCATCGGCAGTTTCTGGTTTGTGTTTTTGCAGTCCTGAAAGAGATTTGCAGGTATTGCAGAGCCAATGTTGTTAAGCGCATCATTAATACGCGCCAGCTGCGGTTCAGTTATATCTGACGGGATGAAAATCCGGCGCTTTGGCGTCTGGATGCAGTACAGTTCATTTTTTATGGCTTCTTCAAAACCAAAATGGAATATACCTGGTTTTGGCCTGTTCAACGGTATCATTGCAAGTAAGGTGTTTTTTGGCACGTCTTCACTGTCTAAGACAGCAACCCTTATGCCGGCAAGCTCATTGCGCCCAGTCCTGCTAAAACCAGTTATTGTTTTCGGAAGCTTTATGGATGCATAAAACGAGTTATTCAAATTAGGATAAGGATTAACCCACAGCTTAACTTTCCTGGTCCCTTCGTTGATTTCAATATATCTGTTTTTACCCTGTATATTACATACAGTGTCAACAACCTCAACACTTCCTGGCAATTTAAGTTCTTCCAGCGCTGTAAGGCAGACGAAACACGTATTGCCAAGTTCCTTGACTCCATTTTCAATTTTTAAGGAGCGCAGGTTTACACAGCTTGCAAAAGCACATGCCCCTATTTTTTTTACTGAGCCTGGTATCTTAAGCTCTGTTATTTCGCTGTTATTGGCGAATGCATAATCCCCAATTTCAGTAACAGTATCCGGTATTACTACCTTTCTGTTTTCTTCACCTGTACGGTTACACTTGACAATCGTTTTCATATCCTTTGTGTAGATGATATTGTCAACAACCGTATACTCATCGTTTTCAGTATTAAAAATAATATTGCTTCCATTCAGTTTTTCAAATACTGATTTATCAATGTGGTCCCTGCTGTTTAATATGATATTACAGTCACGCATCCAGAACAGAATCTTGCTGTATCTGAAGAACACTTCATTGCTGCATCTTACATCAATCGTGCTGGTTGAATATATATATATATCCCCAGCAATAGATGTTGTGTCTTCAGGGATAACGAACTTGCGGCAGCCCTTATTCATATCAACAAGCATTGTACCAATCATACGCACCCCGTATTCATCCGGCAGTTTCCTTCCAGGCAGTTTTGTCTGTGAGAACGCGTATCTGTCAAACATCTTTACGTCTTCAGTGTTGGCCACACTGCCGGCATTGCATTTTTTTAACGCTCTACCCTCAATGCCGTAAATACCTTTCAAATCAAGCGTCTCATCTTTCTTGAGGCAGAATGAATTTTTTAAACAGATTCTCTCTTTCCCAAAAGAAAACTCTTTTTCTGTCAGCATTGTCCCTGAAGGATACCTGTCGTTACTTGATTTAACCTCCCTTACATTTGGAAATAAACTGTTTGGAACATGAATGCCAATCACAGATTCCCCAATACAGATACGTTTGACCTGCTCATAAACATTACCTTCTGGTATATTTATGATATCAATACCATCACCAAACGTAACTTCTTCAACGCTGTCATCAACGTTGGATATGTTTTTACAGACTCCGTTCCGCATCATATAAGTCACACCATTCTTACATATGGTTGTATATTCAGGTTTTTTCATATTTTTTTCCTTTCTTGTTTGAGTAATAGTTTCATTTGTAATATGCCGGATTTGCAGGCAGTAAAAAAAGCCGCTGCAAATGTGCTGCGACCCTTTTTTAGAAACAAAGAAAGGAATTGCGACGGCGAATCCGTCTTATGTACAATGGGGATTTCTCCTCATCTCTTATGCATTCAGTATACCAGATTTACCGACAGATGCAAATTTTTGCCGAGTTTTTTCAGCAGGCAAAAAAAGAACAGGCAAATTCTGCCTGTTCTTCTCATCAAATATGGAAATTTTGTTTAGAACGCTTTCCGTCATTCAGATACTGCATGATATATGACTGTAGGACTGTCATGTCCTTCTCTTCTGCTTTATCCAGCAGCTCTTTCAGTGCCATTTTTGACATCAGGCCGGTTTTTACAAGCCTTACCGCAAGCTCCTCCTTATCATACTCAATGAAACGCAATGCTATTTTTTTTGCGTTCTTTTTTAGGTATTCTTTTGCAGATTCTGAGCCGAATTTGTTATATTCAAGAAAAGCCATGTTTTGTTTACATAATGCAGTGTATGCATACTTCCAGATATCTGGGGCTTTTTTTTCGGTATCAGTAAAGAAAGACTCAATACTGCTGAGACCTTCATTAACCGTTAACTGTCTCATATACCGGGGGATATATGCACATCTTTCTCCACACCGCAGCCTCAGAACTGTATCATTTTTCAGGAACGGCCGAAAAGTCTTGATAAATCCTTTACAAACATCTTTTTTAAAAGAAGGCATTATAACTTCCATCATCGTATCGTCGATGCATTCAGTCCTTAAGTATACAACTGATGCCGGCAGCTGCAGGGATTTTATCTTAGTGCCTGAAAACGCCATGGCGCCGATATGTTGCAGCCCCTCATTTAGCCTGATGTCTTCCAAGCCTGAATGTAGAAAAGCGTAATCCCCAATTGAGTATACACTCGGCGGGATAACAATGGATGTTAATTTTTTGCATGATTCAAAAGCATTCTCGCCAATAACCTCAATATTACCACCAAGTACCACTGATTCCAGGTCTTTGCATTCTTCAAAAGCATATGCCCCAATCGTAGTTACAGAATCAGGAAGAATGAGTGACTTTATATGACAGTTTGCAAAAGCATATTTTCCAATAGTTTTAACACCATCCGGAACCACCACATGCTCTTTTCCTGCCGAGCAGGCAACAAGTTTATTCCCGTTTCTTGTGTATGCGATACCATCAATCTCTTTAAACTCAGGGCTTGATATAGAGAAATTTTTGATATAATGCTTTATAGTACATGTGTGTGCAATTCTGGCCACGTCCTGTTCAAACATAAGTAAATCCGTATCCAGGACAAGTGTTTCTGGAAATCCAAACCGGTAATTTATTTGCTCAATAGTTTCCGGTTTGTGGATTATCAGTTTTTTAATTTTTGAAAAGTCAATATCCGTAGAAAATATTACATTTTTAAATTTATCGTCTGGGATATTGATTTCATCAGCCGTGTAATCAACGCCAAGTATAACATGTCCATATCCAATACTTCTGATGCCATTTTCAAACGCTTTTTTCTCCAGCGCTGAGCCGGCAAACGCTTTTGGCTCGATATTCTGCTTGTTTTTGATATTTTTTCCGCCTGTAACATTAGTACATTCACAGCCTTTGAATGCAAAGTCGTCAATCCCAGCCACATTTCCCAGGTCTATTACCTCATCCATGTCGTGGCAGAATACGTTAACCAGTGATGTAAAGCCATAAGTTCTTCCGATAAGGTATTCACCGGATTCAAACATATGACTATATGACAGCACATGTCTCACATTTGGAAAAAGCGTGTTTGGCATCTCAATCCTGAACACCATTTCGTCAATGATAAGTCTTTTTACATCAGGAAAGCTCTTTTTGCTTTCAGCCATACACAAGTCATATTTAAGGGTCAGCTCGTCAACACCGTCTGCAACGTCCATATCAATTACACCTGCGTGCAGGGGAGCACTTGCAATATCGCGGTATACCGTTACGCCAGGCTGCGTCTCTTCTTTTAAGATACTGTCTTCCGGAATATCGTTAGAATTATTTTTTACCATATTTTTCTTTCCTTTCTTGTTTGAATAATAACTTCATCTGTAATATGCAGGATTTGTCACGACAAAAAAAAGAACAGGCAAAATGCCTGTTCTTAGAGTGAATACGGATTTTTTTCCTCAGAAACACCATGATTCAGCTGGTTCAGGATGTAAGCCTGTAATACCGGCATTTCCGCTTCTTTTGCCTTTGGAAGTATCTCCATCAGAACTTTATCCGGCACTAAACCTGTTTTTACCAATTTTGACGCAAGCTCTTCATCGTGCTCAGATGGCATAACCATCGTGGAAAGAATGTAATAAGAATCCTCTTCTAAGTGTTTTTTGGGGAATTCTGAACCAAAGTCAAGATATTCAAGAAGCGCCGTCTTTCCCTGGCAAAATAAGCTGCCGGCATACCTCCACATGTTTACACTTTTCAAGTCTGGATTACTGAAAAAATACTTAATCACATCTATTGCCGCAGAACACATTGATGGGATTATATACCTTGGAAGATACAGATATTTTCCATTACAAAATACTTTCAGAATCTTATCACCTAAGTCAAACGGGCCGGATGTAACGATACATGCTTTCGCAAAGCAATCAGTGAATGCAGACAGCCTGACCTCCTCCGCTTTTGTTCCGATACAGTTATAACCCATATCCTCAATTGATGCCGGGAGGCTTATAGACTTAATATTTGTTCCGGAAAAAGCCTGGCGTCCAAGAAGCAGCAAACCTTCTCGGAGTTCCACTCGTTCAAGACCGCTGTTTGAAAATGCATAATTTTCGATAGCTTTAGTTTCGGCAGGGATATCTATCTCGCTTAAGCTGCGGCATTCAGAAAAAGCACCTGCCTCAATTATGTTAACACTGTTTCCAAGCTTTACCGACTGCAGGTTCCTGCACCCGCAAAATGCTTCTGACCGGATTTCTGTCAGGGAATCAGGAAGCATTACGGATTTCAGCTTACACTTTTTGAATGCATCATATCCGATTATCTCAGTTCCTTCCGGTATGGTAACATGTTCCAGTTCCATAGAGCAGGCAACAACTACTTTTCCATCTTTTGAGTATATAACACCATCAATTTCTTTATAAGCATAATTTAAAATTGAAAAGTATTTGAGATACGAAACTGCATAAGCTCTCCTGTGTGCAACTTCTCTTACCTCTTCCCCCGACAGCGTTTCGTTTGTATCAAGAATGAGTATTTCAGGTAAACCAGTATCGGAGCCTACCTGCATGGCTGTAGAGTATCTGTGTACAATAAGTTTTTTAATTCCAGAGAGATTAACTCCTGGCAAAAATATCGCCTTTCTACAGTCCGCATCCGGGATAATAACTTCACCTGCTGTTTTATCAATGTCAATCACGATATTGTTTGCCATCTTAACACCATTTACAAATGGCAGCTGTTCAAATGCAGAGCCTGCAAATGCGTCAGGTTCTATATCATCACTAAAAAGTACATTGATTCCATCCGTCATATTAGTGCTTTCGCATCCGGAAAATGCTCCGTTCTTGATTGCAAGCACTCCATCGGTCTCTATTGCTTCGCCAGGTTTTTTACAAAACGTGTTCAGCAATATATTAGAGATGCTGAAACCCGTCTGGATAAGGCAGCTTCCAGTTTTGAACCGGGAGTTTTCTGACTCTACCCATTTCACATTTGGAAACAGGCTGTTCGGAATAATGATTTCAAATACATTACTTTTAATAATCAGCTTTTCAACATTTGGAAAGCTCTTTTTACTGTCTTTCATCAGTAGGTCACACCAAATTTCCACTTCTTTGAGCCGGCTGTCAACATCAATATCAACCGCGTCAGTATCTCCAAAACCTTTTGCAACATTACGGTAAAAGATAACACCTTTTTGTATTTCTTTTGGATATAATTTTTCGTTTTCCATTTTTCAATTCCTTTCTTTTTTTTCTTTCTGCATTTAATATGTCGGAATTTCCGACAAAACGAAAAAAAACCGGTGCTTTCGCACCGGTCCTGCTGTCAATTTACAGATAAAAGTTTTGTTTTGTCACATTTTCTCCAAGCTGTTCAAGAAGATATGATTTAACTGCCATAAGCTCTTTTTCGTCAGCGATTTCGAGCAGCTCTTTCAGTGTGATTTTTGAGACAAACCCAAGCTTTAAAAATATTACAGCTTTTTCTTCATCTCCATTACACAGGAGCCTTACCGCAATCCTTTTTGAATTTTTTTTCAAATAGTCTTCGCGGCTGGTCCATGTTGTGTCACCTGGCGTTTTATCGGATGTCTCCATAATAGCGATATCCTCACGTGTTTCTTTGCTGTAAGCACAGCTCCATGAGCTCAGGTACTCTTCGTCAGAATTAAAAAAATGCACTATAACATCTTTTAATACACCATACATATTTGGCTTTATATATCTTGGAACATACATTTTTCTGCCATGATGCCAGATTTCAATGAAATCGTCATTTCCCCAACATCCTAATGAAGGTTTATTTGTATGTGCAAAAGCTGACATAACGGAATCATAGCGCCTGTTAAAGGTCACTGTTTTAATACACTTTCCAAGACAGTTCCAGCCAAGCTCTTCTACTGTTTCAGGTATCGTAACTGATAACAGCTTTGTGTTATCAAAAGCGCCGCTGCCGATTCTTTTAAGGCCATCATTTAATACCAGGGACTCTATTCCTGACCTTATGAACGCATCATTTGAGATAGCCCTTATCTGTGGTGGAAGCTCGACACTGTGAAGACTTACACAGCCCTCAAATGCATTATTGCTAATCACTTCGAGTCCAGTTCCAAAATCCACCTTTTCAAGGTTTTTACAGTTGGCAAAAGTGAATGTTCCTAATTTTTTTAAAGAATCAGGAAGTTTGACAAATTCAATATCACAGTTATCAAATGCTGATTTCATTATACTTATTATTCCTTCTGGAATGATAAGGCTTTTGACATCCTGTGAACATGCGATTAGCCTTGTCATATCATCATTATATACCACTCCGTCAATCTCTTTAAAACCCTTCACCTTGGCTGTCAATGTGGCATGCTTTACAGCTGATGTACGATATCCTGACAGATGCACAATATGGTGCATATCTGATTCTGAAACCTGCTCATCTGTATCAAAGACGATATTCTGCGGTGCCTCATATACATTATACCATGTCAGCGTTTCATAGTTATGGCATATAAGTTTTTTGATTTTTGATAACGCGATGCCTTTTGCAAAAATGCATTTACACTTATGGTCCGGCAGGTCAATCTCATCTGCTGATACGTCCACATCTAAGATGACATTCTTTACCATTTTCAGGTTATTTACGAATGGAAGTTTCATAAATCCTGAATTCTCAAAAGCCTGCCTGTCATAGTCTATGTCGTCAGAGGCATTGATAAGCAGCGTGCTTTCACATCCACTAAACGCATTTGATGCCAGGCTTCTAATACCTTCCAGGTCAATCACGGCATCTTCTTTTTTACAAAATGTATTTAATAATTCGCAGCTGCGATATTCATTATTACATCCATAACGCTGTACATATACCAGGCAGCTTCCGCTCCGAAAGCTTTTGGAAAACGATTCAATCTCAACAACGTTTGGAAACAGTGAGTTTGGAATCTGTATGTCTTTTACGCCTTCATTAATCACCAGTTTCTTTACGCTTTTAAATGACTTTTCCGTGTTGTGCATCCAGACATTATTACTGATAATCAAGCAGTCTATATCTTTGTCCATATCAATATCAATAATGTATTGCTCTTCCAAATTACTAAATATTGGCTTTCGCGTCATCATTTTAAAAGTTGCTCCATCTTCATTGTTAACAAAAAAAACTGAGTTATCCATATTTTTATTCCTTTCTTTGTGCATTTTTATTTACATTTTTAATATGCCGGATTTGGATGCAGGCAAAAAAAAGACAGGTTTTTAACCTGTCTTATCTCAAACAAAACAAGATAACCACAAGCTCTGCTGCCAGAACCAGTATACCAAAAAGCACGCTCCTGAGATAAAGCGGTTCGCCTTTTTGTTTCACTTCGCCCCTGAGGCATGCGGTAAACAGCAGTACGAGAAAGGCAAATGCAATATATGCAGCCTTAAACAAAATCCCGCTTGCTGCAGACATATCGAATTTTAACACCCTGCACGCCAGGATAAAGATACCGAAAGCAATGTATATGTTGTGGCAAAAGTTGAATAGCGCCATTGCAATCTCGTGCTTCGTCACAACGCTTTCTTCGCCAATATCTACACCATCAAGCGTTTCTTTCTGCTCGTTTTTGTTTTCTAATTCTTTTTCGTCCATTTTTAATTCCTCTCTTTTTTTGTATTTACGTACAATATGCCGGATTTCTCTCGGAAAAGAAAAAATGCTCTCCATGTCTTTTTAAGCTACAAAAAAACCAGGCATAAGCCCGGTTAAACGAAATTACATGTAGGAAAGTACAACAAGCATATAACCTGCCAACAATACACTCAGGCTTCCGAAAAATTCGGCATCCTGGCGTCCGCTGACAATGCAGAACGGCAATGTTCCTGCAAGCACCAGAAAATCAGCACTCGCAATATGGAGGACCATCATTCCTACAGGTCCGCTTGTGATGCTTATCAGGAACACTGACAATGCAAATACAACATATGTCATTAGTGCGACCTTGTGTACAAGTTTCCAGGAGATGTTAATCTCCATTGTTCCTTTTTTTATCATTTTCATTTTTTTATTTCCTTTCTTTGTTTTGGTATGTATTTAATATGCTTTATTTTCCCTGCAGCAAAAAAAGCGGCCGAAACCGCTTAGTGCCTATAATCAAAAAATCTAACCCAGTAATGCCTTAAAATTACGGCATCAACTTTTTTATTCATTCTTTCCGTCACGTCAGCATTACCAGGATTCATACCATCACGGGCAAAGACATTGTAAAAATTGAAGGATTCCCATTCTTCACTTGATAATGCATCCCTGATAAGCTTTGCTGCCGCAAACTGGCCAACAGAAACTGTTGTCAATAGTGTAAATGCTGACATAATCACGAGTCCCGTGAAATAGTTTACTCCTCGCACTCCTGATTCCCTACAGATAAAATATCCTGCCGCAATAATCATTACCAGCAATACCAGCTCCATTTTCAACCTGTCTGATTTCTTAATTCTACTCATCCTTTTTTCCTCCCTTTCTTTTTGGTATACATACAATATGCCGAAAAATGCAGAAAAAGAAAACGACAGGCAAGAAAAGCCTGTCGAATTAAAAATCAAATACAAAATGCCTGTTTTGTGTTCGGTCCAATCTGGTCAAGGATATATGCCTGGGCAACCGGCATTTCTTTCAGCTCTTTTAACAGCACTTTCAATGTCACTTTTGACACAAGCCCCGTTTTTAACAGCTTCACCAATTGTTCTTCGTTCCCCTCCTGGATAAACCTAAGCGCAATTTTTTTTGAATTTTTCTTTACATATCTTTTTTCTTCTTCTGCTCCGTATCTCAGATATTCAGCCAGAGCCAGATTTTCTTTCGTCTTTGCAGTGTATGCATATTTCCACAGCATGCATGGCTCTATATTTTTGTCTTCGAAGAAACGCTTGATTTTGTTGTTAAACTCATTACGCATTGAACTTTTTATGCTTCTTGGCAAATATATATACCGTTCGCCGCATTGCAGACGCAATATAGTATCTCTGTTTACAGACTTTGTGTTCACATTAACAAGATTGGCGGTAACCTCTTCAGAAAACTCAGACAACACGACTTCTTTAAGCTGTAAGTTTATATTTCCTGGTGCGAATCTCTTTACAGAACCAGGAATCTCAAGCTTTTTAATATTTGTACCGTAAAATGCACCTGTCAGTATTTTTTTCAGTCCCTGATTTAATGTAATCTCTTCCAGCCCTGCACGTAAAAAAGCATTGCTGTCTATCGTCCTTACACTTTGCGGCAGTGCAACGCGCTTAAGGTTAATGCAGTCTTCAAATGCATAATCACCTATATAATTGAGATTGTTTCCAAATGTGATATCTTTTAACTTACTGCATTTATGGAATGTATAACTTTCAATACTGGATATTGAGTCCGGGAGTATGACAGATTCAACATCGCAACATCTAAAAGCATAACGCCGGATTATGACTGGCCCATCATGGATTACAACGTTTTTTTTATCAAGAGACACAGCCACTACGTTTTTCATATCTTTCGTATATATAACGCCATCAATTTCCTTATAAGCAGGGTGTATTAATGAAAAATGATTGACGCGCGATAGTGATAAGTGCAGATGTGCAAGCCATTCTATATCTTCATCACTTTCAACCAACTGGTTTGTTTCTAGGACAAGCGAATTCGGAAGGCCATTATCATATCCGATTTTTTTCATTGTCTCAGGATTATGGATGACAAGTTCTTTTACATTATACAGCTTTACTGTATTAAGAAAGATGACCGGTTGCCATCTTGTATCTGGTATGATTATCCTGTCAGCTGTTTCATCAATATCTATCACAATCAGGCCTGCCATTTTAACACCGTTGACAAAAGGCTGGTCCTCAAACGCTGAACCAGTGAAGGCATTGCTGTCAATATTGTTTCTGTTAGTAATATTTAAAGTATTTACAATCTTTGTGCTTTTACATCCATGAAAGGCAAATTCACCGATACGGTTTATTCCTGTCATATCGATTTCTTCATCTTCATCATGGAAGAACACATTAAGCAGCTTCATATTCATTGCATAAGTATATTTAACAAGATATTCGCCTGATGCAAAATCGCTGCTGTGTGAGTCAATGTTTTTGACATTTGGGAATAACCTGTTCCATATACTTATTTTTTCTACACAGTCATTAATTACAAGCTGCTCTACATCTGGAAAACTCTTATTACTTTCCAGCATTGAAACATTATCGTCAATCACAACACTTTTGATTCCTGCATCCACATCAATATCAACAACATTACCGCTTTCATTGAGGTAAAACAATACACCATCCTGAACACTTTTTGTTTTCATTTTTTTTATTTTCCTTTCTTTGTTTTTATATTTTTAATATGCAGGATTTTTAAGACTAAAAAAAGAGACAGGAAAAACCTGTCTCAGTTAGTTTAAATCAGCGCACATTCTGCAAGAAGCATTGCGACTGTCAATACAACGAAGTTAAATTCCATTATTAATACCTTATCCTCATTTTTTGGAATCCTTATACAATACGGCAATGTACCAGCAACCAATACATATACAGCTACGGTAAGCCAGAAGCACTGGACTGGCAGTGTCATTTTTAAGCAAAATCCTGCAATCATTGCAGCCACACACCAGGTGCAAAAAATAGATGACAGTACCTTCCACCACATGCAAGCGGACACTTTCCTGTATTTCTTGTCAAATTTCCACATCTGGCGGCCTTTCGGTCCAAGGTCCTTCTTTGCAAAATCTTCGAATTCGTTGTAAGCCTCGACAATGCATTCCGCGTAAAGTTCCAGAAAGCTGAAACTGTCTTCTGGTTTTTTGTTGTTATTCTGATTATTTTTCATTTTGTTGTTTTCCTTTCTTTTTTGTTGTTCAGACTTAATATGTCAAATCAGCAGCAGAACAAAAAAAGAGACAGGTTTTGCCTGTCTCAAAATATTGTCACCTTATTTCTTTTTTTGCGTCTCCTTTTTCAAGTATCTCTTCCAGCGTTACCGGTTCATAATTCCACAGACACTGGCATACACTGTATGCCCTGCATGGGTCTTCACGGTTCTCAGCCTTTGGAGGCCTTTCTTTATTGTATGCCGCAAGATACTGCTGAAAAAGCTTTTCATCAAGTGTGTTATGAAGATGTCCATACAGCATGATAACGCCGCGGTGCTGTCCGTCCCACATCATGTAAGGGCAATGTGTGAGTAGAAGCTTGTAAGGCTCCTTATTCGCCATAACACTCAGGCTCTTCGCCTGTACGATTTCAACAAACTGCTGCTGCACCCTCAGGTCTTTGATATCATCGTGATTACCGACAATAAGATGCTTTCGGCCTTTCAGCTGTGCGATAAGCTCCACGTGCATGTTTTGGTATCCCCGTGAGCCGATATCTCCAAGGATATAGACATCATCACCATTCGTGACTTTCTTATTCCAGCGTTTGATAATCTCGGAATGCATTTCTTCCAGTGTATTGAATGGCCGCTCTTTCCATTTTCCTGTTGCAAGCAATGACTGCTGCCCGAAATGGATATCAGATGTAAAGAAAATCATTTTGAACTCCTCCTGTTTTGTATATATTTGTTTCTTTATTAGCAAAAAAAAGAACTATCTAAAGAACTCCTGCAGATAAGAGTTCTTGATTTCGTAATCAGGTGCATTCCTCCGCCCTTTTTTGAACGGCTCCTGCTGGCTGATAACGTCAAGAAGTGATGAATTACTGAATCCGAGCAGCAAGTCTTCGACTTCTTCAATCAGCTTAGCATCCTCTGTTAAAATCTTTGATTTTACATTATCGTTTACAACCGGGATGAACGCATTTCCGTAAGCACTGTACCGGTCCCAAACAGATTTGACGACCGGGCCCCAGGACGCTGCAGTCATCTTATCTGCAAAAGCCGGCGTCTTTTTGAACACCAGAAACTGCGCCTGTACAAAATACAGGATTTTTAACAGCTGCAGCGATGATAGGCCATATCCTTTCATTTTTGCATAATATAACACATATTCCGCAATCGTTAATGCACTGTATACCATTTTTCACTCTCGCTTTCCTTCAACGACAATCGTATTCCTGACTGAATCCAGAGTCATGTAACTGACAACCATATTTAAGATATCATCCTGTGGGATGACATCCCCATCCTCAAGCGTAGAGAACACCCGCGGGGCACCTTCCTGCCAGTCTGAACCCTGTTTTGTACAGTCATACACATCGTAATTGCAATTGACATCGAAATTGTAATTGTTGAAAATATCACCAACCGTTAAAACCGCATCTCTTAACATTCCTTTTCCAACCTTTCTTTTCCTTTTTCTATCTCCAGTATGCCGGATTTTTGACAATACGCTGAATTTTTGCGAAAAAAGCCGGTGCAGTATATATGCACCAGCAAGAAAAGTCAGCAAGATTTTTCAGATTTTCTGACATTCATCTGCACCGTAAGCCACAGCAAGCCGGCTTCCGGTATCCCATTTAACATGGATGCTTCCGATATCATCAACACAGTCAACTGTTCCAAGTGTCCCAATTGGAGGCGCCTGTACATCATCCATCTTTGTCAGTTTCACGCGGCATCCTGCCGGGTATTTCTCCCGCAGCGCATCAATTACTTTGCTTTCTGGAAATCTCATGAATTTTTAACTCCTTTCGTTGTATGTACTTCTTTAGTTTCATTTACAATATGCTGAAATGCCAGAAAGAAGAAAAAGGGTTTTGCAAAACACAAAAATACGAGCTGCAGCTTTTACCTGCTGCCTGTTGTTTCCAAAAAAACGAGCTAGAACTTTTCCTGGAGGACTGGCCCAGACGCCCTCCGCCATCTCCCGATGCCTCCGGGCTACCTCCTTTCCGCCACTGTCATCTATTTTTTTACTTCTTTTCCATTTTTTGTATCCAGCATATTTCAGTTTCTTTGCCGGCAACTTACACACACAGCCGGCAACACATCCCGTTCGGTTTTTGCCTGCTGCCAGAACTCTACGCTTTCATTATTTTTTCGTTTCGAAGCGTTCTCATTCTTTCGCAAGTCGCCACGCTTTCTTCCGGCGTCAGCCGGCCGCATCTTACCCGCATCATTCTTATCCATCCACAAGCCAGAACTTCGCGTTCCGGATTGCCGGCCACACGCTTCCCGTACCTTTTTCTTTCAAAGCATTCTTAGCCTTTCACTAGCCATTACACTTTCTTCCGGCGTTAGCCGGCCATATCTTACCAGCAGCATTCTTACCAATTCGCAAGCCAGAACCTCGCGCTCCGGCTTGCCGGCCATTACTTCAGATATATCATACTTACTTAACATACAAAAGCCAGCCACTCACATTCGGCTCTGCCGGCCAGCACTACTTCAATCACCAACCCTTCCCCAGACGCCCTCCGCCATCTTCCGATGCCTCCGGGCTACCTCCTTTCCCCTCCACTTTGCCGCAGCCTTCCACTCCTCCAATATCCCATTTTTTCTTTTTTTTCTTTCTTCCACCCTTTTTCTTTTTCTCTTTTTTTTTCTTTCTTTCTTCTTTCCCCTTTTTCTTTTTTTTCTTCTCTTTATTATTTTTAGTCTACACTTTCTTTTTTCTCGCCTTTTTCTATTTGCTTTTTTCATTTCTTTTTCCTTTCTATTTTTTTTATCACATCACCCTGCACGTTTTTTATGTGCACCAGCCCAAAGGATGTAAAACAGAACGCAGTTCTGTAAGCCGGTCCAGGTCGCATGACGTCCAGTGGACGTCAGTTTTGCGACGACCGAAGCGGAGAGAAGACAGCTTGCCCTTGGCGTGGTTTCGGGGCAGCGCCCCGTATTCTTTTCTTTTTTTCTTTATGTACAGCTTTATATATATATTCTTTTTGTCAGGCCGGCAGGCGGATTCTGGGCGCGGCAGCGGGGGATGTGCATACGTAAAAGTGTATATAAAAATTACTTAAAAATGTATATGTTTAGTAGTGGAACGGGGCCAGCCCCGAACCCCGGCAGGGCAATAGCCCTGCACCTATTGCGAAACTGCGTTTTGCATATGTCAGGACGTATGCCTGCGGCATTTTGTGTATACCCTACCGTACATATAAAATCTGAAAGAAAATGCATATGTTTATATATTCAAAATGTTTTGCGGGCAGCAGTCGTAAAAATGTGTATACCCTACCATACGCATTTATTTATCAAAAAAGTGTATACATTACTATACATACAAAACCACTCTGCACTGCCCATTTTCCCGCTGCCGGCAGCAATGTGCACACACATGCATATGCATTTTATTTCAAAAAAGTGTACACCCTACCATACATACCAATTTGCCGGCAGCAGTCAGGAAAAGAAGACAAAACGCAGTTTTGCGGGCAGGTTAATGACTGCAACCAAATTGCGCAGTGCAAGGGCGCTGCCCCTGCACTGCTTCTGCTCTTTCACTGCCCACGCTGTGCATACAATTTGCCGGCCATACACCCCGCTGCCGCGCCCAGGCCCCGCCTGCCGGCCACACTCACCCGCTGTCGCGCCCACAAAAACAAAAAAAAGATGTAAAAATACTGGCAACACGAGATGTATAAAAAAGAAAAATATGAAAAAAGAGATAAAAATGGATAAATATAGAAAGAAAAATCAGAAAAATAAAAGAAAATAAAGGATATACAAAACAGTAAAGGTTACATAACGTTATGCAGAAAACAGTGTTGATGTGGTTTTGGTGGAGTAAAGTAATATGGAGCGCTGCAGCGTTTTGGTGGAGGATGGAGAAGGATTCCGCAGCCGTGCTCTTTCGGGAAAAGTGGTAGCCCGGAGGCATCGAAAGATGCGGGAGGGCGTCTGAGCCGATATAAAAAAAAGAAAAATAACTCACTTTTTTACTCTTTTCTTTAGAAATTTACAAGAAATCAAAAAAATAAAAAATATATCTTTCTCTATTCTTTTATGTTTTATGTCAACAATCTGATGGTTTAAAACTGTTAAAGTTCTTATATGATGCATGAATTATTACCCAAGAAAAAAAAACAAGAAAATAAAAAAAAGCAGAAATAAGAAAAAGAAGAAAAAAGAATGAACATATACTGGCCGTTCTTATTTTTAGAATATTACTTTTAATTTTCTTTTATTCTTATGGATACTAAAAAAACAATATTTATATTTGGTAAAGCAAGATTACCAGATTGCAAATTTGGTAAAAAATATATTCAATTAAACAAATTTATAAAATGACATATTTAGGTATACATTTTTCACCAGCCTGAAAATCCCGCATATTTGTTGTAACAAACAATACGAAAGGGGATTTTTTATGAAACAGATAACAGACCTTGAAAAAATTAAAAGCACTACTACTTCTCTTCTTCATCTCCCAATGAAGCAGACTCAATTTGAGTTCATTGTAGACCATCCAATCTTTCAGTCCCCTTACTGGATTGACAAAGAAAATAATATGGTAGATATGAGGGAAAGCGAAGAAGCCTTAAATAAGGCTTATGAAGAGTATGAGAAAAGGATTGACCGAATTACCAATCCTCTGTCCTGCATGTACATTTGTCGTTCAGCATATTTTCTTACATTCCTGAAATTCACCAGGACGTACTGGTCAGCTGATGATTTCGCAATAGCACTTTCAGAAGCATGGGTGGAAGAAGAAAATCCAAATGGTGATATTAATGTACCAGTCAGCCTTTCTGAAAAATGGTTTAAAAAAGCACCAAAAGAACTGCTTATGAATCTTGACGAGTATGAGACATACATTTCTCTTCCGGATTCTTTTACAGTTTATCGTGGTGTTGGCAGAGGTAGGAATCCGGAAGGAATGTCATGGACGGATAATCTTGACTCAGCAAAATGGTTTGCAAGCAGATTTGGCGATGACGGATATGTAATTCGCGGTATCGTAAATAAGTCAGATGTCCTTGCTTACTTTAGCCGAAGAAATGAATGTGAAGTAGTGATACCATCTGATGCGGTAAAAGAAAAGAGCTTTATATATCAGGAAGAATTAATTGCTGTTTAAGAAAAAAAGAAAGAACTACTATATTTTTAGCGGTTCTTTCTTTTTTTAAAATAAATATAAAGGGGGTGAATGTATATTATTTTTGCGAGTGATTTGTTTGGTATATATTGTTTCTGTGGAGACCAGCCACACCTGGCATTGCAGTTTGCCTATTTTTTTTGTAATGTGGATTAGACGAACACATACAAATGCGATACCTCCAGGACCGCATCTCAGTCTTTGCGAGACTGACAATATAATTTTATAATTTTCATCCAGTTCATCCATGAAGTAACCAAACACATCCACCGTGCTCCAAGAAGACTCCGATGTCTGTTTTTGAAAGGCCGCAAAAATTTAGAAAATCCGTTCTGTTGTATCCTGCACTTCTGACAGGTTTTTTGCGAGTGACAAATTCGGTGCGTATTGTATTGTCTGCGGGTACACACATTACTGAATATTGTTCAGTTGTACTGACGCGCTGACGCTGTATTAATTTTTTTTATTATATTCTGAAGTAACCGAATTACAAGCCGCAAATTATGTTAAGCATCCAGAAACCACAATCCCCGCTTTCGCCAATCCTACCGGCGCGGTTCGTTCGCTCTTTTCGCTTACGCATATAATATGCTTAAAAAAACAAAAAGTGTAACGTTTTTTACAATTTTTTTTAAAATTTCGAGGAGCCGCGGCGGTAGATTTATATACAAAAAAGTATCCAGTAATATTTGAAGGAACCACCTTAGACCGGTGTGAATACCGAGTCTGCTAAAAGCCGAAATTTTCACCAGCGTTAAGAAACCAGAATCGGATGTCATCAACGCTCACATATTTAATATGCTTAATTTTTTTAAAAAGTGTAACGTTTTTTGAAAAAAAAGTTTTCGCAGCCCCGGCTACACGAAGCCCAGTGTGCAATCCGTCACATTCCTGCGACGGTTAAGCCGGCTTCCAGCCTCACATCCTGCCTTGCCGGGAATTTCTCGCTGCAAAACACGAAGAGAACTTAAGTTTCCGCGTTGCGGCAATGCCCATATTTCCAGCAATACGCTAGCATACGCTGGTGCAGGATGGCTGTTACCGCTCCTGCTCCGCGGTCTTTATCTCTTACATATCCAATATGCAGGATTTTTTGTTTTTGGAACGCTTTTTTTGAATTTTTTTATTTTTTTGTATATTGCAAAATCGGCAAGTTGAAGAAAGTTTCGGATACGGGTTCAGGAATCCTGTATTACCCAAAAAAACTCCTGTAGAATTAACCACAGGAGTTTCTTAAGTCTTTTGCTACATTTTTCTTATATATGTCGGCTACATTGTTTGGTAGATTTGAGTTTGTGCCATCAGACTCAAACATTTCGCCATTTGAATTTATCCAGCTGCTAAGCGGTATTGAGTATGTGTCTCCGACAAACTTAAAGTTTTCACCAAGAATCAATGTTGTCATTCCATGGCATGCATAGAATGCGTAATCCATAGTAGTGACTTTTGCAGTATTAAAGCTTGACAGGTCCAATACAGAAATGCTCTTGCAGTTAAACATATTTCTTGAGTTTACATTTGCAATTGCTTTCACATCATTTATCTGTGTTGAGATTTTCATAACAGAGCCGTCCATCCAGGCAGTTACACCGCAGTCTCCGTCATCGTCAACATCAATTGCTGTTGCGTTATCCGGCATCACTTCATTTGTAAAATATACAGCGGATGCCTCGTCTGGAATCAATTCGTTTATATCATCGCCGCTTTTCAGAACAAATGTCGCTTCTTTTGCATATAAGTGAAGAACCCATGACTAAAGTCACGGGCTTCCAACAGTCCGTCAGGCTTTTTCAGTCTTACGACCCGGTTACACCTTCCATTCTGTCTTCTTTCCTGCTTCATCTGTCCGATGCATTGCCTTCCGGCCGTGTCTTACTCAGACTCTCTGTCAGACATCCTTACGCTGACAGTCCTACTGCGGTGCAGGCTTTAAAAGTGGACTCTCACCACGGCTCCCACGCTTCCCCGAGGTACCGTTGCTTCGTTATCTGGTTATTTCCGTTTCCGGAGTGCTTGTCTATATGTGACCGGTTTTACACGTTGCTTGGTTAACAGTTATTTCTGAAGAATCAGTTTGCAGATTTGCTTGTTACATGGAGACCGACAATCTGTATCCCTTCGTCCTGGAGTATCTTCGCCCCAATCTTATATATATTCTGCTGTGCGTTGACATCGCGGTCATGCCAGGCCCCGCACTTCGGGCATTTCCATTTTCTCACGCTCAAATCCTTAACATCTGTATTTTTATACCCGCAGCAGCCGCAGGTCTGTGATGATGGGTACCATCTGTTGATTTTCCTGAAATATTTACCAGCACGCTCCATCTTATACTGCACCATCGTTAAAAACTGAGACCAGCCGACAGACGCGATTGATTTTGCCAGATGGCGGTTCTTCATCATATTCTTGACCGCAAGGTCTTCACATATAAATGCAGCATAGTTATCCGCAATCGCTCTTGAGAGCTTGTGATGAAAATCCCTTCTCTGGTCAGCAATCTTACGCTGCTCTTTGGCAACCTTAGCCCTGGCTTTCTCCCAGTTTTTTGAACCGGTATGTGTTTTGTGGTCATACTGTTTTCTGGAAAGGCTCTGCTGGAATCTCCGCAGCCTTTTTGCATGAACCTTAATCCATCTCGGGTTTGGTACGGGGATTGATTCTTCCAGGTTTCCAAAAACGCCAAAGTCTTTCAGCCCAAGGTCAACAGAGATTATCTCCCTGGCGTTGATAAATGTTGGAAATACAGGTTTATCAATCACGCTTTCCATTCTGAGAGAAATACGGTATGAGCCGTCTGGTTCCTTACTTACCGTTGCAGCTTTGATTGATACCCCGTACGGCTGGATGTCCGCCAATAACTTTCCTTTTGGAAGGATAAACCTGATATTCCCAATTTTTGGAAGCTTAACATGCGGGATACCGTCAATCATTTTCAGTTCAATATTGTTGGTTGTGAAATTTGTTGTAAAACTGTTTCCATTTGGCTTCGTCCTGGAAGCATATTTCGGGAATCCAGATAAACCCTTAAAAAATCTGTCATATGCGTTATCTACATTCCGGCAGGCGTTTTCGTAAACAAATTTATCCGTGTCCTTTAGATACTCCTTCTCTTCTTTTAATGCCGGAAGGTATTCCTTTTTATATTGTGATACAGTTAAAGCCTTTTTGGTTTCCTTGTAGTATTCCTCACGTTTAGAAAGGTAATCGTTATGTACGACCCTGGCATTCCCAATCTGTTGGTTAATCGCAGCCTGTTTGTCTCCCGGAATCAGCTCCAAAAGGACACCGTAATTATGTATGCATTTTCTGTAAGGCTCTAATGCTTTATTCTTCTGTTTAATGATATTAAATCCGCCTTTTCCTCCATGAAACTCAAAAGTACCGTCAGGCTGTTGTTCTACTGTGACAGTGTACTTTATCGGCTTTTCTTCAGCAGGTTTTACCTTCTTGACGGTCTTTTTCTTTTCGGCAGCTTTCGCCTTCTTGGCATCATGTAACTTACAGGCTTTCTTTCTGTTTGAATTTGCCATATCGTGCGTCTCCTTTCTCTTGATAACTCGCGCTTTGCGCTCGTAACCAAGCCTCGAAGAGGCTGACAAACGAAGCCGCCAGGCTGAGTGCAGTGCACGAACGGGGATTCGGACCAGCGTGCGAAGTTAGAACTGGCACTCTTGACCCACGGATGACTTCTTGTCTGCCTGGGATTTCCCGTTCTCCGATAATTTCTTACATATCTAATATGCTGAATTTTTAAAAGCTTTGTCGCTTTTTGCGAAAAAATCTGATATAAATAAAAAATTTCTCTACACTGAAATACAGAGAAATAAAATGTCGCAAACGATATTTTTATGTATTTAAAAGAAAAGCTGTCTAACTTATCGACGGACGTGAAATCGCGGTCAAACTTGCTTGCCCGTCGGCCTGAAGGTAATGGACGCATATTGGAAAGTTAGAAACCCCGTCCGTGCTCTGCACTCCGACTTCGTCGTCGTTTGTCAGCTATTACTGGCTTGATGCAAGCGAGTGCAAGCTCGCTGCATCACGACTGAAGTCACGAGAATACGACGGCTAAATTTTCAGAAACAAAAAAGCACGCATACAAATGCGTGCTTTTGTATTCTCAGCCTTACAACATAGGAACCATTCCATTCAAAAAAAAGAGAACCACATGCTTGTCGTGGTTCTCTTTTTGTCAGGAAACTTTGTATATTTTGAAATAACCATCATCATATACACACTTAAACAGCTCTTTTATTACTTCATCTGTGCACTTATGTGATTCATATTCCAGGCCTTCAAAATAAAGGATATATGTAATACCTTCTTTCTTTACTAATCCCTGTACTATTTCTTTGTTTGTTGAAGTGTAAATCTCAACCGCATTTGCTGCCCTTGTGTTTGTATCATAACCGGCGGACCATGCGTAATACGGCCATCCACTGTAAAGCATTACTCCTGCAAGTGTTGTTTCACTCATGGAGTCTTCACCGGTTAAAATCAAATCATCTTCCGTAAGATTATCCTTCAGCCACGCTGTGAGTTCACTGTCCATATCCACAGATACCGTATTCTTATTTGTGTTTATTATTGTGAGGACATCATACGCACCTGTTATTGTAAGTATAATCATTAATAATACAGCAATACACTTTAGCACTGGCTTAAAAGCGCAGCGAGCTTTCCATAACGATACAATAGCGTATGCCCAAAAGATATTTAAAAAGATTGTCGCAATGATTATATATTTATGGTTCACCGCAATATCCGGAGTCATTGCCACGGTAAATGCAAAGACAACCGGCAGTAAAAATGCAAAAATCATGGCCTTGAATTTACCTTTGTACAACAAGATAAACGCCAGGATTCCAACAAAGAATATTCCTGACAACTTTAATATATAGACAATAGCGCCTGGAAGTGTTAACTCATCTGAAAGAAAGCCAAAGCAGTATCTGAGATTGATACCCTGTCCGGTACTGCTGTCCATAAAGAAACGGGTTTGGATAACTGCGAGTACAACAGTAATCATTGCCGTAATCAGGTAGTCAAGTTTGTGTTTAGAAAAGACAGCAAAGCCAAACAGGATAAGCAGAGCTGCAATCACTACTGCTCCGTTCCAGAACGAAAGCGCACCAAGCATAATACCAAATGCAGCAGCCGTCTTCCAGTTTTCCGGGAGCCACGCTTCTTTGGAAGCGAATGCATTTTTCCAGAGCATCATTGCACCTGTTTTTATTCTTTCTGTGAATTTTTCCGGCTTTTCTTTTTCTATTTTATCAAACCAATCCAAGTGATTCACAAAGTACATAATCACAATGATTGCGATAAGTAATCCAAATGCCAGGTGCCTCTGGTTTAAAAATACGTTGTAATTCCATAGCCCCCAGTCTTCATGTGCGGTATATCCGATAAATTCTGCATTTGACCAAAAGCTTTCCCAGTCACCGGAAATAACAGCCTGCACAAGCTTATCCAATCCTGCAAAACTGCTTCTGCAGAAGAACATGATAACAGAAATCACACCGACTGAGATATATCCAGTCAGTTGTTTTGCAAAGAAATACAACATCATGAGAAATGCCCAAAGTGATGCAGCAGAAATCAGGTTAAATGCAATATCAATCCGCATTCCAAGGTACTCCAGGATTCCGGCATAAAACTGGAACATAAAATGGTATTTCACATCCACGCCGCCATAATGCGGATACTGTGTTGGAAAGTTGTTATGGAATGAAAAAGACCGAATCATTGCCGTATGCGGTGAAAAGTCACCAAATGTAGTAAAGCCGGAGCGCAAATCACTTCCATCCATAAAAAACACATAATGCATAGTCCAATAGATAAAAGCAAACAGAAGTATAAAAAACAGTGCCTCCACCCAGAAACGCTTTCCCTTTTCTATTTCCAAAAGGGTCCCGCCCTGCAAAAGACTTTTTGTTGTCGTAACTGCAAACACCAGAAGCATCACTGTCATTGCTATGCCGCAGCCGTACATTTTCGGGTTTTCCAGTTTCAAAACAACTTTGCAGAAATATGAAACGATATATGCAATCCAGCCTGACATCAGATACCCAATGCCGATTCCCATTGCAATCCTTCCCCATATTTTATTTTCTTCTTCTTTTATTACTTTTATATTTCCTGCAATCCCGTATCCACCAAGAAATGCCAGAAACAAAAATGAAACAGCACCCATTTATCTTTTCCCCTTTCTTTTCTGTTTTAGAAGAATATCAGAAGCCGGCCGTATCCTTACTCTCTCACGAAGCTCTGTTACCTCGTCAGAGTCTTTCCTGTTTTTGTCCATAACCTTCTCTTCATAAGGATAAAGATTGTCACGCTGGTTGTAGCAGTCACGGCACTCCGGACATATCCAGCCGCCTCCAATCATATGTGCATCAGTGCTTCCACAGTGGATACATACCGTTTCAGAAAGCTCTTCATATTTTCCAAGAATATCGTCAGCATTACACCATGCCGGCATTGTTGAGAAATATATAGTCAGCCGTCCGTATTTTTCTTTTGCCTGTACGATATAAACATCGTTCAGGCATCCACACCGGATAAATTCTGCCCGCAGGTCTTCACATAGTTCATGACCAAACCTCTTTACCCATCCGGCAGGGATATCCCCGCTGTCAAGGGACAGTATCGGCGGCGTCCAGCTTCTTTCTTTTTTCGTCAGTTCATATCCGCAATACCAGTGTTCTCTTGGGTCAAGAAACGGATATCTTTTTTTTATTTTTTTCCAATATCTTTTCTGCATCAACAGTTCTTTGTTTATTTTTCTTTTTGTTTTTGGCATTTTTTACTCCTTTTTTTCTGTTATATTCGCCACAAAACGCCAGTAAGTCTTATCACTAATTCCTGCGCCTTTTGATTGTTTTCTTGCAAGTTCCTGCCATCCGTCTACATTTTTCAGGAATGCCTGGAGCCATACATCATGCTGCGTCAATACGACGTTCCTGTGTTCCAGAAGGTGCAGGAACTCCTGCTTTTCTTTTTCTGAATATATATAACGGTCATTTGTGTAATCGTGCTCTTTCAGGAATTCACACCATTCAGAATCGTTGAATTCGCAAAACTTTGTATGTATTTGTCTGAACGGAAGTTCCAGGAAATTTTCGCCATCCTTTGTTATCGTTAACGTAAACTGCCGGCTGAATCCGGATTGTGTTTTAACGGCAAGCTGCATATCTATAAGCCGGTCTATCATTTCCAGAACATTACGACATGGCAGCAGCCGGAATCTTCCGCTGAAACATACATTTTCTATTTTCTTTTTTGTTTTTAACCCGCACAGATTCCGCTCTACATCAGCAACTGCTATGCCAGGGTTTTCCTGCACCAACTGCAGTATGGAAGCTGCGAGGATATCGCCATATACAGGCAGCGCATACAGGGCTTCTTTTTCCATCTTTTTTCTCCTTTTTTGTTTTTCCATCTACAATATGCCGAAAAAATAATATCCTGTATGTTTTTTGCGGTTTTTTTGTGCAGGAAAACAGCCGGCAGAAAATATGTCGGCTTAATCGGCAAGCCAAAAATCGTCGTCATCCGAATCGTCAGGCAGCATCTGCTTCACTTTCTTCCAGTATTCCAGCTCGCATCCCTCTGAGATATCAGTCATTGTGTCAATAAAAATCCTCCATTCATCAGGAGCCATCTCCAAAAATTCTGCTGCTTCTTTTGGGTATAACAGGAACAGTGCCCGGTGCTCCAATGCCGGAAGCTGGTCTTTCGTCCTGAATCCAGTTCCCGTTTTGGCGCTTGCCTTCATGTACTCCAGCCAGTCCATGTCTGTATATTGAGGATACCCAAGGATAAGTGAGCCCTGCTGTTGTTTATACGGGAGACGTATGAAAGTGATGCCGTCATTTGTTATGGCAAATACATGCTCATGCCCGTTCTTCACATCTCTTATAAGATTTGCATCTTCCAGCATACCAATCACTTCACTTACTTTTTTCTGCTCTACTCCCCACAATTTACCGCATTCAGGCGTCTCATTTATCTTCAATGCTTTTGCTCTTGTACCGCTTTTCTCCCTCATTACATCAACGAGTGCTTTTTTACTTAATTTATTTCCATTTTTCCTGATTATCTTTAAAGCTGAAAGAGCGATTAAATCACCATAAAATGAAAGGTCATAGAATCGCTGTTTCTCCTCTTCCTCCTGCCGTTCTATCGCAGTGTTATGGCATTCCAGGGCCCTTATCACCCATGTTTCTATACTTTTTGGCGAAATCTGCGATTCCCAGAATGTTTCTGACTGCGCATCCGTGCCATCACCAAAGATAAGCTTTGCATCAAGTGCCCTTGAAACGGTGTCAAGCTCAAATGATAGATGCACTGCATAAGGGATTTTGCGGGCCGGGCTGTCCGCTGTATCACCACTTTCTGCAGGCCAGTTCCATCTTCCATTATTCAGGTCATCCGCAAACCTCATGCACGCTTTAATATCTGCTTTATGTGCATTCGCAAAAGTAACGGATTTCTGATAATAAGATTCTCGCTTAAACATCAGGCCGCTTCCATCAGGCCAACATAAAAACATAACGCCATATATATAAAAACGAATCATGCCTCCGGAAAGCAATGCCGGTTTTTGTATCTCAACCGGTTTTGTAAGATATGTACTTTTTTGAATCATACGCACCTGCCGGTAAAACTCCATATGCGGCATCAGCGGGATAAGTCCTGAATCAATTGCCAGTGCCGGGTTATTTTTTACATACTGGACAAACGCATTGCGAAGCTTAATCTCCACATCTTTATTGAGAATGATATCAAAACATTCGCATTTTACAATCCTGTCAATCTTTTCACGAATCATATCTTCTGTCCAGTTCTGAGGGGGAATCTGCCGCGGGGCAATTGTTCCTATATCGTTATACGCTTTTGGCTGGACTACGATACGCATCCTGACAGAGTCATATTTTGTATCAAACACAGGGAATATCTCAAAGCTTACCTTTCCATTCCTTGCACTCTTTGCGGCATCTTCAACAATCTTTGTCCACCGCTCGCGCTTTGCAACATTATGCGGGCTCTGTTCTGTCTGTTTCTTTTTCTGTATTACCTGCTGCTCTTTTTTCTCTCTTTCTTTTTGTTGTTTTCTTATTTTTGCTTCGTGTTTTTGTTTTCTTTTTGCTTTATCACGTTCAAATTTCTGTCTTGTCTTCTGAGCCTTTAATTCTCTTGATGTCACTACTAAGTTTCCTCCCTTTGTTAAGTAAAATATCTGCTGGCCATCGAATCTGCATACCAGGTTTCCCGCTCCGCTTCGCGAAAAGTCGCATTGCTTCAAGTCTACCGGTAGTTCTTCGCTGCTGTTTTTAACTGCATCATATATCATTTCTTTTTCCAGCCATGTTGCCGGTCTTGGTTTTGCCATGGAATCACATCCTTTTTATTTCTCACGTATAATATGCTGAAAATCGCATATCATTGTATTGCATTTTTTTAATTATTTTACATATTATCTGTATAGAGAAATCAGATTAAAAACGTATTAATTGATACGAAAAATATTGACTTTTATTGATTATAGTAGTATTCTATATTATAGAAACATGATGTTAAAAAGGATAAATAGCATAAGTGTATGAATGAAAACTATGATACCGCGAGCTACGCTCGCGTGTACCAGACGCGGGCGGGGTTTCATACTCCCATATTTATTCTGGTACTGAGTGCGAAGCACGAAGTATCACGCACGCGTCCAATTACCTTCAGACCGACGGACGACTAATTGTTCAGGGTCGGACTGCTTGCAGCATTCCTTCCCTGACGGCAAGCCTGGCCGCGGTTTTCTTCGCCCGTCGATAATCAGAGTTATACGAGAGAGGAAATAGCTGAATATCTTAACACTGTGCGTGAATGTGTTGAAAATGGAAATTTTACGATACTCCAAGGCAGGACAAGGCAAAAGAATGTGCATTTTATTAGGCAATATAATATTAGATACGAAATGCAAAAAAATATCATAAAAAATTTGCGAGTCGAAGACTTTTGTTATTCTTTGGTTAGTACAAATATTCAGCATCTCGGTTCTTTGCTATACGTCTTTGCTCCGCAAGTTGATTTATTTAATATAGATTCAGATGTTGAAAATGTAAGCATATATATAAAAATAGAAATATGCGAAACATCAACGGGCAGGAGAACGGTAGCAGTATCGTTTCATGAAATAGAAAGACCAATTGAGTATGCATTTAGATAACGAAAGGAGGATGATGATTATGGAAACAAATTATAAGTATGCATTTTGCGAAAATTGTTTTGACGATGTTGAATATGAAATCAGAGAAAACATTCCGATGTCTGAAGTGTTAAAAAATGTTGAATATCATTTTTTAGGAAAAGAAGCATACTGCAAAAATTGCGGAGAAGCGGTATATGTTCCTGAGATAAATGATTATAATCTTGAAGCTTTGTATGACGTATATAGAAGAGAAAATGGAATAATCTCTTTATCGATAGTAAGAAGTATTCCAGAAAAATACAATATCGGGAAACGTCCTCTTTCTATCCTTCTTGGTTGGGGAGAATTAACATTTTCCAGATATTATGATGGCGATATCCCGTCAAGACAATATTCTGAGATATTAATAAAAATATACGAAGAACCAGAATTTTATTTAAAATTACTTGAGCTTGGTAAAAATAAAATTGCTTCTGCTGCTTACAAAAAAACTAAAAAAGCAGCAGAGTCTATGCTAAACATTCAAGACAACAAAAAAATAGTTTTAGCTGTAAAATACTTAATATACAAATGCGAAGATATTACCGCTTTAGCATTACAAAAAGCGCTATATTATTCGCAGGGAATCTATAGCGCTTTTTATCAGTCATATATGTTTAACGAAGACTGCGAAGCATGGGCGCATGGTCCTGTTTACAGAGAAATATATTATATGTATAAGGATTATAAATTTAATCCAATTGTGTCAGACTGTGATTTTGATGAATCATTGCTATCGAAAGAAGAACTGTCTGTACTAGAAAGTGTCGCCAATCATCTATGTTGTTATAGTGGAAAGGTTTTAGAAAACTTTACACATCATGAAGAACCTTGGATATCTGCACGCAATGGAGTTTTTGACTTATCACCGTCAGATGCAATCATTCCAAAAGATTCAATCAAAGCGTACTTTTCTATAGTTAAAGATAAGTATAAAATGAAATTTCCAAAAGATTTTCAGCTGTATGCAAATGATATGTTTGAGCAATTTATCCAAATATAAGCGAGAGGAGTCGGAATGTTTTTGACTCCTCTCGCTTTTTATCAGTTTCACCCTATCATTCTCCTCACCATCAACCAATACCTCTTCTCTCCATCTGTCTCAGCAATTTCTTTCATTGTCAGTACATAATCTACCCATGTCTGCGGCCGGCCGGTCAAAAATGCACGCATTTCATCCTGGCATGATAAAACTACAGGACTGTGTTCAAATATTGATAACTCAGAGCAAAGCTCTTCGTTACCAGACTTCGTTGGCAGTAATGCAGTTTCGTCACCCACATCCTGCCATTCCGTCTTACGGTTTTTTATCCAGTCCAGCCAGTCAATGTCTGAAAATTCTGAAAAGTCAAACCTTCTTTTAAACGGCAGCTGCGCAAAAATCATGTAGTCTGTACCAGGTTTCAATATCATATTTTTTGCACGTGGTGCAAACTCTTCACCGCACCTCCCTGTAAATGTTTTTTTATCCGTTTTTCTTAGCAGCCCGCACATAATCAGGTCATTTACCGCCTGCACGACATCATCAAAGCCAAACATCATGGAAGTCTGCTTTGCCTGTACTTTTTTAATCTCTTTTTCTATAATATTTTCTATCCATTCATACCTGTCATTTTCAGGCCACTCGCAGCCCCCACGCCTTGCAATGCTCCTAAGTATTGTCAAATGCAGCAGGCTGCCGTAGATTTTCAGCTTCCTCTGCTTTGTCTGTACTTTTTTGATGAACATATCCTTTTCTTTATGATGTTCTTCCGTCACCACTTCAACCCAGGCTTCAAACGCCTCACCGTCAACTGTTTTAGTCATTTTTTTCTTATATTTTTTATCATCAATAGTAAGAACAGCATGTAAGCTTCCTGTTTCTTCACCAGTTGTCAATGTAAGCTCTAACTTGCCATCTGTTTTTGCCCTGGCATCAATGCACTTTCTGATTTCATCTGCATTTGCGTTTATGAAATCCGCAAGCCTTTTCTGCTCGCTCGCCTTGCTGTTCTTTAATGTGCCATCTTCGTATGAAAATCGCGTCTGGTAATATGTAAAAGTAATCTTACCAGTTTCATCAATCGCAGCATTTGAAATACGGTGTTCCGCCGGGTTACCCTTTTCGTCGAATCCGTACAGAACAGCATTTGCCAGCCAGAAATATCCGTACACTTCTCTCATGACAAGAGGGATAAACTCTGCATTGATACTTACTTCTTTCCGTCTTTTTACCATATCCCATACTTCATGCTTCAAATTCATTTCTGCATCTTCTGATAATGTCAGACTGTATTTTGGCATAAGTATCGCTGTAGCGATATCTTTTTTAACCATGTCAACCGTCCATGTGTTGTCATATCGGTATTCCATTGGTTTTACATATCCAAGTGAACAATCTTTTAACACTGGCTGTACCACAATCACACGCCTTACATCTTTTTTCAGCATTTTTGTTACAATCTTGATATCTATAGTCTGGAATATGGAATACCGCGGCATGCGAATCTGCTTTTTCAATCTGTTTACAGCACCAATAAAACGCTGCACTTCCACCCTCTGTTGGTTTCTTTTCTCTTCATTTGGTTTTTTCTTTTTCTTCTTCTTTTGCTGTGTTTTCTGGTTTACTACCGGTTTCGTGACCGGCTTTGCAGGTTTTTTATGCAACTCTGATTTCAAATCATGCTCTGTATTTTTCGGCTTATTTTTTGCCATATTTTTCTCCTCTCTGCAGTACGCAGGTTTTTTATATATATCCAATATGCCGAAAACTTATATGTTTTGCATATTAATTGCAAAAATATTTTATCTGGAGGTGAAAATATGAAGAAAAAAGAAAAAACAGTACTTTGCCTGATATTCCTGGCGGCCATACTGTATTCAGGGATTACATATATTGCTAATGGCGCCGCAATCCTGGATTATTACTTCGATAGACATATCTGGCCGTGGATTATTCCGTTTATTCTATGTATTATCATGCCTGGAATTATCGGAATCATCAATATCGTATGTATCAGAAAAGATGCAGGCGCAGCGACGATTGCCGGCATCTTGTCAGGAATCTACTATCTTTTGGTCATATGCTACGACCTGTTCTTTGCACTTGAGCTAGTAACAGTTTAAAATAAATCTAACTATCTAATACTTTTACGGTATTAAAACTTCCGTAAAAGTATTTTTTTCGCAAAAATCGTCCCGCTTTGAAAAAAAATCCTGCATATTAACTATAGAAAGTAAAATGTGAGGATTTTAATTTGAAAAAACGAAAGAAGCAGAAGAAACAATACAGATACAGACGCAACATAGTTGAAAAATGTGTAAAACTTGAAACTGTTCCGGCAAATGAAGATACATTTGCTGTTCTGGATGCCTTATTTGAATCATATCGACAATGTAAAAACATGTTCTTAGAAAGACTTTGCGGGATTGGAAGCCTTGCAAATATACAGAGCTTTTACACCTTGCGGAATGCTATCCGTGCGGAGCAGAAACATATCCAGGAAGAGTTAACGCCATATGGGAATCAGACATACTGTGAGATGTTTGGGATGCAGGGAAGGTTCTGGGTGATGGCGTTATCAGATACCTGTATGACCTTAAAATCCATGTGGACAAATCTTGGGAACATGTGTAAAACCAAACTACGGGATAACCATCCGGATTTAACAAAAGAAGAACGGGCATACTGTAATTATGTTCTGTCCTCCCCAGAAATCCTGTATTGTATCTTGAATGATATTGAATATGACAGAAAGCCATCCAAGACATATGGAAAAATCCTTGCAGGTGTAAAGCATTTAGACAGGGCCCGCATGTATTACCTGCATTCCCTGTTAAGAAGGATTATCCGGGATAACAAGCCATATCCGAAAGCCCAGCGCTCAGATTGTATGCTGCTGGATGAAATGATGTATGAAATCAAATCAGAAGACGGTATAGATTATTTGTATTTAATGACAAATAAACGGGGCCAGAAATTGAAGTTAAAGCTGAACGGTAGGTTTTGTTATAGCAGGAAAGGAAATATCCAGGTAATCCTGAACCGTGAAAAGCGGAACATTTTCATACATAAATGTATTCAGACGCGGCAACGGAAGATAAATTCTGTGCATCCGGTTGGAATAGACAAAGGATATGCGACATTATTGTCCTGTAATGATGTCAACGGGAATGCACCGGAATACGGGGAAGAATTTGGACAGCTGATTTCAGCTGAAACGGAGCGTATCGATAAGAAAAATACGAATAAGAATTACTTTTATAGTAAGAAAACCGAACTGCTAAAGAAGCTGGAGTCAGCAAACAGCAAGGAAGAGACCAGGCAGATATCACAGAAACTTCAGGACCTGGAGCGGAACCATCTTGGTAATAAGAAATATAGGAAACAACATGGTAAAGCGGTAAAACGTATGGAATCTGATATTAACTACAATATCAGGCAATGTATGAAAGAAATGAATCCATCAGAGATTATCCTGGAAGACCTGACCTTTACCTCAGATAGAAAGAAGCAGAACAGAAAATCTTTTAACCGGAAGATGGCATCCTGGCAGAAAGGATACCTGGATGAACGGCTTATCTATATCGGAAAACTGTTTGGAGCAGAGACGGAACATGTCAATGCAGCGTATACCTCACAGTACTGCAGCATCTGCGGAAGTAGGCTTGGACCAAGATATGGAAAACATCACGAACTCGTGGATTGTGAAATATGCGGCACGGTAAATGCCAACACGAATGCCGCCGGGAACATCCTGGCCCGTAGAAATGATAAGAAAATCATGCAGTATACGCCATACAGGAGGGTAAAAGAAATCTGCGAAGAGCGTGCAGCTGCTTTAAACGCTGCTGTAGATACAAGTAATAGTAATATTTGGTAAAAACAACGGCCTGTGAAGCGGCAGGCATACAAAGACGGTTGCAGTACATGCCCGGCTTTCGCATCTGCGTGGGTTTGGTATCATGTCTGGGACAGGCTGCATATGCTACTTTATTAACAAGATTATCAAAACGGGGTGTAGATACAACAAGAGTTTGCCAGGTTTGCTTCTATAGGAACCGACAGACAAATGCCAACCGCGCGCCTCGTCCTTAACTGTTTGAAAAAGAGGTAGTTTTTACATACAGAAATGCAGCGTAAAAATCTATCAACTTTTAAAGATACAAGGTATAATTTTAACAGAAAATCTATCCAAAAGTATGCAGGAGGTGGATTTAGTTAGATTTTTCTGAGCGGGACATTGTCTCATCTTTGGCAGTGCAGGTACAGAACAATGCAAAATATATTGCCCCGTTTCTGGCGGCATGCATCATATCAGTCATTGTCTCTGTAAATGCCGAATCTGCCCAAAATTAAATATGTTTTGGAGATATGCAGAAAAGTACCGCTGTCAGAACGGCAGCGGCACTTTGGAAACAAAGAAAGGAATTGCGGCGGCGAATCCGTCTTATGTACAAGAGGAATTACTTTCCTCTTTCTTATGCATATATTATACTGTATATGCAGCAGCACCGCAAATTTTTGCTGAACAAAAAAAGCAGCCAGTAATTTGGCTGCTTTTGTATACTACAAATTAAAATCATCTCCTGTGTTTCCGGTGTCTGTATCCAGTGTTCCAGCTTCCGGCATTCCCAATGCTGCGGCAATCACGTCTCCGAGGCTCACATTTCCATTTGGATTTACCGGCTTTTTTGCTTCTTCTTTTACATCGTACTTTATGCTCGCCGGTTTCGCGAAAAAATTTCTTGACGCCCCTTTCACAAGGGTATCAAAAATCTCTTTTGCTTCCTCCTCTTCGCTACTGCTTGGCCGATACTTGAAATTGAGGATTTTCGCAAACGCATCCTTCATTTCCTGCTCTGCATCCATGGCAACGGATTCTTTTTCCTGACCCTCTTCGGTATCATCAGGCTCGCCGTTAGATTCGTCAAGAGATAAGCCATCTGACTGCTCTTTCTGAGTCTCTTCTGGCTCTTCTTCCTGAGTTTCTTCTAGCTCTTCTTCCGGAGTTTCTTCTGGCTCCTCTTCCTGAGTTTCTTCTGGTTCCTCTTCCGTTTCGTCGTTGTCAGATTCTGCCGGATTCTGTTCAGCAATGCCATCTTCTTCCTCCTCTAACGCAGACAGCAGGTCACTATCTTCGTCATCAAAAGCGTTATACAGGTCATCCGATGTGTCAGGTTTTTTAGAGTCATTATGCTCCGTAGCTGTAGAAGTATTGCCTACTTCCTCTTCATCTTCGTCTTCCAGGGCAGACATCATGTCATCGAAGGAACTTTCCTTTTTGGACATTACTGGTCTTGTAAGCACAGGCTGCACAACCGGTGTAGCAGGTTCTTCAGGTTTTTCAGGTTCTTCTGGTTCTTTAGGCGGCATATTGTCTGCATCGTGCATGATACGGTTTAAGATATCAAGAACATGATTGCTGTCAATGTTCATGATATGCATAGCTTTTGGTCCTTCCGGAGCCTTTTTTGTGACAACTTCTTTTGCATTGATGATTCTGTTTATTGCTTCTTCAGCAGCCTGACGGGCATCCATCCTGTCGTACAGGTATTCTACATATATGTCGTCAATACAAATCGGCTCATATTTCTTTGTAGAATCAGAAGCAGACTCTACTTCAATAAAAGACATCTGTCTTGGTCTGATAGTTTTATCAGCACATCTCCCATCCATTTGGGCAAAGATGCATAACAGATTTGCAAACTCATAAGGATTCATTCTTTCCATAGTTTTCTTTTCCTTTCTTTTTTTAAATTTTTTTTATTTATTGCTCTCTTAATATGCCAGAAAAATCAGGGAATAAGAAAAGGCAGCCGGTCGGCTGCTGAAATTCTTATTTTTTTGCAAAAACAAAAAACTTGCTGAATACATAGTTTAGTATCAGCACCACAAATTGTGTCAGGAATTTTCCAAGCATGTCATTCAGCTTCATCTGTTCCACCAGCAGCCAGACACCGCCAAGCTCGACAAACATCGTCAGTGCCCTGGCTCCTACAAATTTAACAAATGCCTGCAGCTCTTCCATTACTGTTTCCGGCCTTGCCTTGAATACGAACCTGGCGTTAACTACATATGCAAACAATACAGCCAGCACAATTGAAATCAAATTTGCAATGTTAATCCCGATACCTGCACGCCGCAGCAGGTAAAAGCTGACCAGATTAACCAGCGTTGTACATCCTCCGAAGAACACGTATCGGACAACAGAACTGGCATATAGTTTTCCGATTAGTTTTCTCATTGCTCCTCCTTTTCTCTTAATTTGACAGAATATTGATAATTATGTACAGCACACACATTAAGCCTATTAAGATTGCCGGTCCAATCCCGAACAGTGTAAACACGATTCCGGAAAGGCCTGCCCCGGTTACAAATGCGCCGGCCAACTGCACTCTGTATCCTCTTTTTTCCTGATTCATACAACAAATTAATGAAATACTGACAAGAATCATTACAATACCAACGCAGAGCGTTAGAACAAATATCTTATACATATTTCTTACCTCCAGTATATATGGGGCGCTGCCCCAAACCCCGCCAGTCTTGCAGGCTGGGCCGCCTGCAAAACTACGTTTTGCATACCGCTTCGCAGGATGCTCTTTTTATCTTTTTTTAATATGCTTAATTTTTGCAAATGTTAGACATTTTTGCGGAAATTTTGTTACCGCACATATCCGGCATATTGTAAATATCAAAATATTAAGAAAGGAGTATCCAAAACGTGATAAATAACCGCGGCTGCAAACCCCGATGCTTGCGTCTTGGATAAAGCCGCTTCGGCGATAGTCGAATAGTAAAAACGTGTTTTAAGAATAAATAAAAATACTGTTTACAGATTTTAATATTCGTATAATAAATGCGAATATTTTTTATTTTTTTCGCAAAAAAGTATACGATTATAAAATTTTTCGGCATATTAAATATGTAAGATAAATACAGTAAGAGGTACGGATAAGATATGACTGAGAAAACAAATAATATTGAGGAAGCTGAAATTCAATATAAGCAAGCGTTGAAGAATTACCATAAAGAATCAAACCGGCATGTCTTTGTTCTGGAGGTCGATGCTACAGAAGAACAGAAAAGAATGATTCTGCATACATCAAATCTGATACGTATTGCAGGAAACTGCCTTATTGCGGTAATGAAACACAATTACGAACAGCTTGTAAGGACAAAACGATACAGAAACCTGAAATCATTATATAAGAAAGCGAAAGATGAAGATGATAAAAAACAGCTTGCTTCTATTACTGCTCAAATGCAGGAGATGCAAGAATTATATAGCGTGACATGGAATTTCTGCCGGAGAGAAATGGATAAAATAAAAGACATTTATCATATCAATTCTATTTTCGCAAGGTCAAAAGCTGAGGACGTATGGAGTGGTGTTAAAAAATGTCTTTATGGAGACGGAAACACAATTCATTTTAAAAAATATGGAGACTATCCTGAAATACGCGCAAAGGAAATTAAACGTGGAATCTCAATTTATCCAGTAGTAAGCGATAATGGAAATAATAGTCTAAGGCTGCATATCATGAAATCAGAGTTTAATCTTACTGTAAATAAGCCAAAGCATAACAAGACCAGAAGCGGAAATATTGTCAGCGATATCTTAGAACCGCATGACAGATTTGCTGAAGATGAAGCTAATGCAGTATGCCGGTATCTTGAAAACCCTGATGTAATCGATAAAGCGGCTGTTGATTTGTATGAAAAGACAGGTGAACTGCTTGATACATACAGGCCATGTTACGTATCGCTTGTAATCAGGGAGATTCGAGGGGAACTTCGGATATTCGCACATATCACAATTGAAGGCGTAGCAAAAACGAAGTTTAATAAGGACGGGACAAGACGTCATCAATATGGCAAAGGGTTTATCGGCTGCGACATTGGCCCACAAAGTATAGCATATACATCAAAAGAAGAAGTCGGATTAAAAAACCTTGCAGAGCGCGGAG
>OLND01000414.1_pt1 | contig 53382 bp, 48 predicted proteins | sample 1672031 | NCBI WGS metagenome assembly OLND01 (sample SAMEA3136638, study PRJEB25190) | human gut metagenome | biome: human gut; feature: human-associated habitat; material: faeces | place: Austria | collected 2013 | reverse complement strand
GTCCTGTATAATGTCGGTCTGGATATTTTTCTGCTAATAAAGAAATCATCGGAGCAGGTTCGCAACCTGCATCTAATAAATCTCTAAATGACTCCTTCTCTAATTCTTCCAGAATATCCGGATAATCTTTCTTGCACATTTCGTAAATACCAGCATGGCTACTTTCATATCTTCCTGCTGCTTTTGTAAACTCTTTAATTGACAATTTTTTATATTCTTCATTTTTCATGCTTTTTTCTCCAATCACTGTACCTTTTCGCCTTGCATCCGCATTTCTTCATTCTTTTCATATAAGCATAAAACTGCTTATGCAATTCCCTCATTTCATCTGGTGCCTTCATAGCATGTTGATACATAAATTTATCTCCAAAACTACTTCCAAATGTAACTGCCAGCATAATCGTCAGAAATGACAATGGCAAAAAGCGAAAAATATTCATTTTCCATGGTGACAGTTTACCCTTTTGTTTTCGCAAAAAGTTAAAATTTCTTTTCAGCCTTTCCGCTGTTTTCCTCATAATTTTCCATTCTTTTTCCACTTTCTCCGGATCGTCTGATTCATAATACGCATCCGCAATCGGTACCACCATAGCAAGATGACAAAGCTGCCATAGATGCATATCCGTTACTTTCTGGTATGGTATATGAGCATGCCTCAATATCTCTGAAAACTGCTTAGTTCTTTCGGATTTATTTCCTGATATTTCTGCAAATGTTGTCGGCTGAATCAACCTTGGAGTAAGTGCTGCATCAAGGATACCATCATCATTTATACTTCCGCCTGCTCCTGGAAAAGCCGGTAATATTCTTCCTTTTCCGACAATGTCTTCCCATTTATTGTAACTGTCCAGTGAATTTATCATTGTAACAATCGTATTACTTTTATTATTTTTCAATTCAGTAAGTGCTTCATCCAGCTGGTTTTCCCGGACAGTAAGCAAGACAAAATCATAAATATCATCGTTTGGTAGTTCTCCAAGAATCCTAATCTCTGCCTTTATTACTTCCTGATTTTTCTTATATAGCAATCCATTATTTCTTAAAGCCTCAAGTCTTTTTCCTCTGGCATAAATACTTGTATCATAACCGGCTTCTGCAAATAAAGCTGCATACAAGGAGCCGATCACACCAGCACCATAAATCAATATTCTCATAAGAATCATTCCTCTCCTCTTACCCCAGTGCCACATCCAAGATCATCATCAAACTAAATCCAAGTGCAAAGAAAAGCGTACCGATATTCGAGTGCTGTCCCTGAGACATTTCCGGAATTAGTTCTTCAACCACAACATATAACATAGCTCCTGCTGCAAAGCTGAGTAAATATGGTAATGCCGGGATTACCAGCTGTGCGACAAGAATCGTCATTACTGCTCCAATCGGTTCAACGACTCCTGAAAGTACACCTCCCAGAAATGCCTTTCTCTTACTTTCACCCTCTGCCCTAAGCGGCATGGATATAATCGCTCCTTCTGGAAAATTCTGGATAGCAATTCCAAGTGATAAAGCAAGTGCACTTGTTGCTGTAATCTGTGCATTTTCAGCAAGAAATCCTGCATACATTACACCAACTGCCATACCTTCAGGGATATTATGTAATGTAACTGCCAACACCATCATCGTAGTACGGCCAAGTTTGCTTTTCGGTCCCTCTGCCTGATCACTTCCAACATGAAGATGTGGAATCAAATGATCAAGTGCGAGTAAAAACAATATACCAATCCAGAACCCAACAACTGCCGGAACAAACGATAAAGTTCCCATATTCTCAGATTGTTTAATTGCCGGAATCAGAAGACTCCAGATTGAAGCAGCAACCATTATGCCTGCTGCAAACCCTGCAAGTGCACGTTGCACTGACTTGCTAAGTGTTTTTCTCATAAAAAACACACATGCTGCACCTAGTGTTGTTCCAACAAATGGAATCAGTATACCTTCAAAAATATTCATTAACATTACATTTTCCTTCCTTGTATAATCGAAAAATTTTTCATATATATAGCAAAAATAATTTTCTTCAGCGGTATAGTAACAGTTCTATAGCTTGTTGATTATATTTTCGCTATAATCTTTCAAACCGTCTTAATGTTAGTTCAAACTAACCATCACATATATAAGAAACCGCGCAAAAAGTAAACTATAATTTTACACGGTTCTTCTTGTGTTTAAGTATATCACTTACGAAATCATATAACAATAGAATTCTTTCAACAATGTTTTAATTTTTTCTGAACAGTAACCTGGACAGTTTCAGCACAAAATTCCTTGGGTCATTTCATCACTCCTTCTCCCCTTCATTCGCTTCCTCCAGCATAACACTCTCCTGTACCTGTATGTCAGCATACTGGACGCGAAGAACTGCCTGAGGCCAGTTTATGCTGACCATTGCGTTTTTCTCTTTTTCCATGCCTGCTTTGCGGATTAGGTCAAGAAGCTCATTTAATACTTCTTTTGTCAGGTATCCACCGCGCCAGTGAAAAACAAGCACCTTTCCTTTCTTAGCAGCCTGCAAAGACCGCTTGTATACATCCTCCTGTTTGGTAAATGATAATTTCTTCTCTTTGTAGTAAAAATGATCATGATCATTGCAATGAGGCGCAGGCGCGATCAAGGGCTCATGATCGCGAAAGATCTGCTGATCATCCAGGTTGAAATAGTCATAGCGGATTTCCTTGTTTTCGCGATCTTTTCCCAGGCTGTTGTCAAAAGTGGCATCTAAATGATAATATGTGCCATTTATCTTTACAATATTCCAGGTGTGCCGGTATTTGATTCCTTTTTCCGGATTGTTACCGCAAATTGCGATCACACACCATACTCCCAGCGCATCCAGAAGAACCTTCACCGCTTTCGCAATGCCCTCGCATACCCCGACGCTCTGTCCAAGAGGACCTATGATCTCATGGGAATATGCTTTTTTCAGTTTGTCATAACGGACATTTTCGCAGATAAAATCGTGCACATATTTCTCTTTTTCCCACTCAGACATCTTCTGTGCCGGGCGGACAAGCTTCTCTACCCTGGCTGTCAGAGCCTTCTGATGCTCCCGGATCTTGTTTTTCTCAAAAAGATATTCCGGTATGAAAATCAGGTTCGGCGAATCTTTGTAGTAACGATATTTAAAATTGGTTACCCAGAATATTTCCGGATGGTCCAGCCTCATCTGGAAAAAAATATTGTAAAGCTCCTCTCCGGAAAGTGCCGGAACCTGAATTTCATCCGATAGATTTTTCACCCCGACAAAAATGCTGTGATAAGCAGCCTGCTGGGGTTTGTTCATATGATTATAATAGTATTGTTCCATTTTTATCCTTTTAGCTTATCTGTCAGTTTCAGATATCCCTGCACAAGTAGATCTGTTACGATCAGCACAACGACTGACAAAATCAGACAATCTCTTACACTAAATTCGTAAAAAGCTGCAAAACCAGCAATCGTCCAATATACTCCAATATGCACTGCATACATTTTGGATATCTGCCTGGAATAATAGCACAGCTTATTGTAAACAAATTTCCATTTTTCTATAATCGGCATGAGAAAAAATGCCACTGCAAATACAAGGATAATGCTGCAGAAGGTTCCCACTACTTTCACAAGTCCGGGAGTTCGATACTGTTCGATCATATAATTAAAGAATCCGTCAACACCCGGATGCATTACGATGCAGATTACAAACCAGGCTGCCGCTACGATTCCGCATACCAGACCGCTCTTTTTGTAAAAAGCTCCTTTTTCATCCTCTGGTACTCTTCTGATTACTTTTGCAAAAACATATCCTAAAAATACATAACTCAGATATGGAAAAAAGCAGAAGCTTGTCTCACCTTTTCCCCCAAAGGTCATATCCAGAAGCCAGTTAAGTGCCTGATTATCAGAAACCAGCAGTTTGGTAAAAGGTGTTACGATTCCCACTATCAATGCACTTATTATGTAACCGCCAAGTTTTACATTAAATTTCCTGTACAAAGCAAGTACAAGGTAGCACATACCGGATATGAAAAAGATATTCACAAATGTAAGCATGAAATACCGACTTGCTTCAAATACTTCCCTGCTGCCTGCCACTTCCCCTGTAATGGAATTTCTTATGGCGTAACTGACCGTCATGACTGCCGCATAGCACAAATTGCTTATGCCTTGGTAAATCAACAGTTTTATACCGTTTCTGACCATGTCCTTTGGCTGGGAATGACGTGTAAAAACACTTCCAAAACCCATGGTAAACAGATATAAGCAGGCTCCGGTAGGCATAAACAGGGCAAACATAATTTTATGTACACTTGACTCTGCCGCTGCTGCACCTGCAATTGTCTGAAAGGAATGTATAAATACAATCATGATCATCAGAAAGCCTTTTACCAGGTCAAGCTCTCTCTGGCGTCCAGTATTTACTTCTTTTTCTTTTAAAGAAAACATATTTCTTCCCCTTTTCCTTAATTTGTTCAAATATTATCTAAAAGTGCAATGTTTTTTGGATACTCCATATTAGAATATAAGTTCAGCTGCAGCTGCAATATCCTGTTATACTCATCACATCCAGGCTCAAGGACTCTTCTCTGCTCATACAAGTCGTGGTCTTCCTTGCTCATTTTCACATCAAAGCTTTCCTTTGTATGAAACTGGATTTCAATTCGGTAGTTGCGCGGATTTTTAAATTTGGTATTCACGCCATTGTATGGAAAACCGTCATTAGTCCAATAATTTTTTAATGCATAAATTTTCCAGTTTTTCTCAGACAAAGCCGTTATAACAGAACGGATCTGTTCTACATAATCTTCCGGATCCAGTATGATCGTATAACGGACTACATCCGCCAGCGAATCAAAGAAGGATTTCTCTACTCTCTGATAAAGCTTATTGTACAAGGATTTCGGTGATTTCACTCTGTACTCTAATCCTTCCAGTACGGCTTTGTTGGTTTTCGCGAACTCTATAAGGAATTTGGTTGTCTCGAATTCTGTGGATAAATAATCGGCATAAAACACTCTTTCCTCAGGAGAAAGCTTCTGAAACAGTTCCCTGTCCTCATCTGTCCATGATTCTTCGATTTCTTTGTTCAGATAGATTTTTTCAGCTGTTTCCGCAGACGGAAGGCGGTGAAGCTCTATGGAAACAATGGAAAAAAGATTCAAGCTGTAGTCTGACCGGTCAGACAGACTACTGACAATTTTCCCGAAATTATCAATAATTAAATTTACCTTCCGCTCAATCAGCGTATAAGCCGAATCCGAACCGCCTGCTTCTATCACCAGCTTGCCATCTTTTACCTTAATACTTCTTACCACGTTTCTTTCAACAAATCCAACGATTTCTTCGGAATTATATTTGTCGAACTTGTCATAGCTCAAATCAATATTTGCATTTTTTAGTTCTGCCAGCTGGTTTCCAACAGCTAACACAGCTGCCAGTTCCTTCAGCCTGATAACATTTTGATTGTTCAACACCAAAGCTTCTTCTAACTGAACAGGTGCTGTACCATTTTCACCGATAAAGTGAAGCATACGGATTATGGCATATTTATGCAGATCTGATGGAAATTCAAATATATCGCCGTATTCTTCCAGCAGACATGCACTGAACAAAACATGATATTTACTCATAACCTGAAAGAACGTAAGCTCTTCTGCCTGCTTCTGAATTCCAAGCTTGTCCACATATCTATTCATAATTTCCTGATTTAAGCCAAATCCAATATGTGCAAATAACGCTGCAGACAAAAGGCAGTAGCACTCATCTTCATTCAAATTTTCCAGTTTCTGCTTATCCATTATCATATCACAAAATTCTGCAATATCGATAAAATGCATTATAGAATAATCAGAAATATTAGGATATAACTTTTTATATTTTTCCAGCATTCTCTGGACAACTGTACAGTTATCCCGGTAGTTCCCATATAGTTTTTTTGATTTTGCTAATAAAATTTCCGAACATTTATTAACTATCATTTGGTTTATTCTCCAGTCTCTTTTCCCTGTTCTCCTCCGTTTGCCTCTTTAATTAGGATAATGGCACAGAGTTATTCGTTTCTTATCCAGCTTAATTGCCTCAAGCTTACTTACCGTTTCAAAATAATCACTCATATTCCGAATATTCTTTTGTCATTTAAAATCATATCGAACCACAGCACAGTTTTTTACTCCAAATGCAGCATATTCCTCATTTGTCATGTCCGTAAAATAGGACTGTACCACTCTGGCGATTCCATTGTGGGCAACCAGGATATAAGTCTTCTTATCGGACTCTGCTTTTATTTCATCAAGAAGATTATAAATCCTCTGTGCCAGCCGAAGTGTTGATTCTCCTCCTTCATGACTACATGCAAAAAACTCCTTTGCTTTCTTGAAATCCTTCCCATCCCGGGGAGTGGACTCCCATTTTCCAAAATTCTGCTCAATCAGCCTTGGTTCCACCCTGTATGGAATCCCTGTCATTTCCGAAATCAACTGAGCCGTATCTGCCGCCCTGCTAAGCGGTGAGCAGAGGATTTCATCTGCCTTAATCCCCTCCGCAAGAATCTTCTGTCCCGTCTCCTTTGCCTGCTCACGTCCATATTCTGTAAGCGGACTGTCTGTAGCCCCGCAAATTTTGTTCTCAACATTCCACACAGTCTGCCCGTGTCGGATAAAATAGAAATGTCCCATGGTTGGTTCCTCCCGTTATTTTCTTCTCATAATCCTAAGTAACTCCTGACGAATATCCTCGTTAGGTACAAAAGCTTTTTTATAAATCTGATTATAACCAAGATACCCAAAATGAATTAAACACGTAATTACATCATCCCGACAGGAAAAACTAGTCATATCGTTCTGAAACGTAGTTACATCTACACTCACGGAATCTCCTGACAGCATTTCGATAATTGCAGATCTTAATCCATCGAAATCCATGTTGATCAATGGCACAACCGTTTCATATGAAGCAGTTTCGGACCAATAGCTTTTAAATTATCCACGCAGCATTACACTGACAACCGCTTTTGGATTATATACTTGATAATCATTTAGCCAGTAACCGTCATACCACTTTTTTACTTTCTCATAATCCTGGTTATATTTCTCGGCAAGCGTCTTTACCTCTGCTTCCGTAAATCCGATATAAGACGCAAAATCCCCTGAACTCAACATGGTAAATTCATCAAAATTATTAAGCGCGGACTGGGTTTTCAATTTTTTAATCGGTAGAATTCCTGTCAAAAAAGCCAGTGCTATGAATCTGGTAGGCTCAGTTCCCTTGAACATTCCTCTGAGAAAATCAATATATCGGTCCTGCACTTGCTGTTTCTGCGCCTCATCTCTTATCAGGACATCTCACTCATCAATAATTACAACAAACTTATTTCCTGTTGCATTATTAATTTTGGATAAAGCCTCAGGTAATGAATTTATATCATTCGGAAGATCATCCGGATAAAATTCCCGCAATTCCTAAATTGTCTGCTCGGTAATATACGAGACAATATTTTCCGGGTCTCCTGCCGCCATCATACACCATTGCACATCAAAATGAATCACGTCGTACTTGTTCAAATGCTCCATGAAATCTGGTTTTTTGCTGATTTTCAGATTGGAAAACATTTCACTGGAGTCACATGCTTTACTGTAATATGCCGTGAGCATATTTGCCGTAATAGACTTTCCAAATCTCCGCGGACGGCTGTTGCAAATGTACGCATTTGTTGAGTTCAAAACACTATTTGTGTATTCCAACAAACCAGTCTTATCAACATATATTTTCGAATTCAAAGCCGCTTGAAAAGCACGGTTGTCTGGATTTACAAATCTTCCCATAGATATCGCTCCTAAATAAAAAAAAGGCTCATAGCATCATTATCTTTTTATAGGATATATGATACTATGAAACCTTTTGGGGTGCAAGTGAAAGCCAGAAGGAGTTTATCTTAAAGTATAACTTATATATAAACAAGTTCATATTTAATTTTCAATTTTATAGAATAAGTTTGTATATAACCTTTAGCAGTTGCTTCTTTTTTCTTCACTACTTTGTTCTTTGTTTATACATCCAGCATTCAAATTTCCAACATACGTTGGATAATGACATTCTTTTAACTTCTTTAAATATTCTTCTTCTGTTATTATTCCATATTTAAAGATATCCATCATATCCACGCATTCAAATTCAATATATTTTTCGTCTCCAGCACTTTCTTCAACTTGCTTCTTTATCCTCTCAAAAAGCTGATTTTTTTTTCCTGTTCTACGCAAATAATTCAATTCTGATTTATACTCTACTTCAGCACTTGCAACAATAGAATGCCAACACTTTATCTTTTCATATTCGTCTACATAAATATGATATCCATTTTTTATATAAAAATGTCCTCCTGTTGTATTTGAATATATAGCCGTAATAAATATATGCGGCCGTTTTATACTATTCATTTCTCTTAAACTATTATAAATCTTTTCTTGAAAATCTCCAGGAAACATAAATTCAATTCTAATTTTTTCATCAGAAAGAACTTTAATCCTTTTTGTAGTAGATAAGTCAAATATTTCTGTTTTATCCTCATTTATAGCAACATAAGCATTGCAGTTAATATTAACTGCCACTGCGGAAGAAATATTTTCAACATCAACAAAAAAATGGCATCTTGAACGAATTGAGTATTCGTTCGTAGGCGGTGTATAAAAAAGTCTCGGTCTCTCTAAACAATATTTTGGATTAGAAAAATACAATACAGGTTGCAATGACATTCTATGTTCATTTCGCATTTCTGCAATTTGATCCTCATTATTTTTTATCATCTTTCCATTTTGCCTAAGTGTTATTATTACTGTAACCACAGAAATAAGTGCCAAAACAAACGATAAAACCGACAATATAATATTAATAGTATCCGATATATTCATTTTAGACTTCTCCTAATAGTAATTTTTGATTATTAAGATTTCCCAATTCATTTTCGATAATTTTTCTATATCAATTATCAAAAGTCTCTGTATTCTAAAGCAAATTTAAACGCAATGCTCACTTCTGCATTTACTTACATCCCTTCCTTAATCGCTCCCATCACCGTCACATCCGCCGGTAGCCATTCTACAGTCCCCAGTTTCTCCTTCGTCAACCACTTTGCGGCTTCATGCTCTTTCAGTACAAGATCTCCGCTCACGATCTCGCACCAGAAGCAATCCATGGAAAGGTGAAAATCTGGATAGTCATATTCGATGGTATCAATTAAATCTCCCACCACAATCTCTGTATCAAGCTCCTCCATAATTTCACGTTTTAATGCTTCCTGTTGTGTCTCGCCAGGTTCTATTTTTCCACTGGGGAATTCCCAGCCGCCTTTTAAGGGACTGCAGCCACGTTGGGTTGCAAAAATAATAGGTTCGCCTTTTTCATTAACAGCTTTTATTACTGCTGCGACTACTCTAACTCTTCTCATAAGTTCCTTGTTGAAACGTAAATATGCATCTTCTTTAGTAATTTCAGACATTTAATCCCATTTCATAATGTATATCAATTTAAGGTTCCAATATCCTCAACTTTAATATAGTTTAAGATAGCAGGCGCAGCATCCCATCCCCTTAAATAACTTATTTCAGAATTATACACACATTTTTCTATTTTTCCCTTTAGTTCTTCAATATCATTTACGCCAAATAATACCTCCATTTTTTTACAATATCTACGTGACTTCATTCTTTCCCATTCTAGCCCTTTATTTTCAACATAAATATAACATGTAGGAAACCAACAAGTGCCATACCAAATTCGCTCATTTTTAGGAAGATCATAGGCATTACAAACCTGATATAAAAATAAATCTGCTTCTGCAATTGCTTCTGCCGTATATATCGGAAATTTTTCTCTTTGACTGCAAATAATATTGCCAACTAAAGTATACTTATCTTTCATTTGAGACATTGGCTTATAATGTTCTTCAATGACAAAACTATGATGTCTAAATGTTGTATAATTAGTTTGTTTAATTTCTCCACCAAAAAGACTGTTCTCTAAAAAATATGTATATGTTAGCAATATATTTATTGCCTCATAGTCTTTAATATGACGTAAATAAACAATAACACAGATGAACAATTCCCACAAAAGAATTTTATATACATCCAAATCATTCTTATTTGCAGAATATGCCTGTGGATTAAATGTTTTTACACAAGTTAATTTGTTATATAAGTACTCAAAAGATTCTGCAAGCGTCTCCGCATAATTGCTTTCGGTTTCGGCAATCGTTTCTACAAATTCCAAATATATATCACGTACTGTTTTTGTATTTAGGAAATTATTATATGCTTCTTCTGGTTTTACATTACAAATATAATAAGATTTTAAAGCCTCAATATATGCTTCTTGAAATCTTGCTATGCAGCTCTTTCGTTTAATTGATGTATTACCTCCTCTGATTTGACGAATCAAATCTTTTACTGGAAAAAAATTAGTCTTTTCCTCATCCAACCATTCTGGTTTCTTTCCAAGAGGTGGTTTTACAAACTGAGGTTTTTCATATATATTTCGAAGAAGTTTCTCATATTCTTCCTCATATTTTTCCGGATTCGAAAGATCAATATATATTCTGGTTTTTATATAAGTTGGTACATATTCCTTTCCCTCTTCATCTCGCTCTGCAATAATTGGGATGAACTTTTCTTGTCTTGCATTTCCGTACACTTCACTGGAAATAATTACTGTTTCATCTCCTACACCTCCAGTACGGTCATTTGCTTTCTGTGCGTATGCTTTATCACAAATTATGAGTACTTTTGTAATACTCGAATCATTAACACACCTTTCCATAAATTCATATTTATCATTTCCCTCTTTCAAATCCCATTTGTCAAGGACGACATCTACCCCATGGAAAACCAATCTGTTCGCAAGCTCAAGTACAAGTGCATCACTACTCCATGAATATGATATAAATATTTTGGGAATTTTATCAATCTGCAATGTCAGCACCTCCAAATTTAACCTTCATCATTATCACAAATAATCACATCAAATATTGCCTCTTCCACTGTTTTAACACACTCATCCGTATATTTCTTTATATCTTCTCCCCAAAATCGGATAACAGTCCATCCTTCATAGTTTAACTTTTTATTTATCTCGTCGTCTCGCTCCATGTTACGTGATATTTTCTTAATCCAGAATTCACTGTTATTACTATTCTTTAATTTCAATTCTAACTTTTCCCAATCTTTTCCATGGAAAAATTCTCCATCGCAGAATATCGCAATCTTATATTTTGTCAACGCAATATCTGGACTTCCAGGTAATTTTTTGTAATTTTTCCGATACCGATAACCTTTATTCCATAAGGCTTTTCTTAATATAACTTCTATCCTGGTATCTTTTCCGCGAATATTTTTCATATTCTTATGCCGCTGTTCTTTTGTTAAAACATCAGTCACAAAATCACCTCAACAATCAGCTTTCAATTAACTTCGCCAATTTTTCTATTTCATTCATTTCCTGCCGGACATTTATACTCATTAAAGATTTAACATCAATGAGAATTCCCTGTATTTTCTGATATTCTTCTGAATTATCCTTCCAATTACTTATTGCTTCTCCTATTTTAAGCATCTGGGAATTATCTTGACATTTCCTTTTCAACGAATCAAAAGGCATAAGAAATGCATTATACACCCTCATGTTATCTCCATGTTTTTTCTTAAATTTTTTCTCAGTAGCTACATACTCCCCATATGTAATCTGTTTATTAATTGATGTTGATTCAGGAAGATCCCTGGTATTTCCAGTTACTCCGTATTTATAATACTTTGCATCAAGAATGTACACATTTGTTCCACTTATCATAATCGTATCTGGTTCAAGAGAAGCATTTTCATGTTTCGTCTTATCAATCCACCATGAAGTCTTCGGAAAATAATCAGCTTTATTTTCTATACCGAATACTTTATCAATCATTTTTTCCCAGACATATTCAAAGCGATAAGTTCCGTATCTATAAGTCTTGTCAGAATTTCTATCTCCCTCAAAATCAATAATTGCCAACATATGTCTAAACAATATGCGATTTTTATCATTATATGTATTTGCAAGCTTTTCTTTAAGAACCGAACGGAAGATTCTGTCCCGCTTTATAATTCGTGGTTTTTCTGGCATTATTCTGGTAAAAAGCCATCCCATTTGTTCAAAACTCTCATACACACAATACTCATGTATTAATGTAATCAGTTCATTTTCTTTAACACGATCGTTCTTTGTTACAAAATCCAGATAAAATACATCTGTACCCTGTACATAAGACTTCTGAGTTTTTATTGTTCTGTTCCAATTTATTTTTCCTTTTTTAGCAACTTTATATGAAACTTCCTGTTCTTTATAATAACCTCTTGCAAAAAAATCTTTTATAAGATATAAATATGACTGCAACGGAAATTCCATTTCATCAAAAGCATTTCCTTGTCTAAGAACATCTGATTCCTTTCGCTTTGTATTAGCCGAAAGTGTTGTAAATAGTAACATAATGTCCTTGCGAAGTTCATTGTCGTCTTCAGATATATGATAACCTATCGGAAAGTTGATACTAATATCGCCATCACTACATCTCAATCCAACAAATGTATCCTTTTCACAATTAGAATTCACTCTGCACTTGCTTCTTATATCAACTTTCCTCAAAAAATCACCACCTACTTTTCATCATTTTCTATATTTCGCTGCTTCATTTTTAAAAGCATCTTCTCATAGACTTCTGTTCTCAATACAGATTCCAATTTATCAGCTTCACTTGTTTCATACTTACTAACCACATCCTCCAGAGATTTACAGCTCTCATTAAATATTACTGTCGGATCCATTCTAAAAGCATTATCCCATAGATGTTTAAGCACTTTTTCAGAGAACTTATCTGCATCCAATTCTTTTTTCTTTGCAAAATATATTCCCAAACACTTATCTGCAGAGCTTACCATGTCAGTATTACTATCAATAATCATATCGTTAATTACAGTAGCAAAGGTCCCCCAACTTACTTTTGTACCATCAATCATATCTTTTGAATGTTCAGATTTTTCAAAATTATTCTCTATCTGTCTTGTACTCCATCTTCGCAAGAACGCAGTATCCAGTGTAAACACATTCTGATCCGCCGTATTCATTGTTGCCAGAATGTTCATATTGGAAGGAATCCTTACCGGGTGATTTTCATCCCCATATACCTCTTTTGCAACATCATAATTTGAAATTCCATATTCACTCTCCCCAACTTCTTCTGCAGGAAATTCATCCTCATCTTTTCGATCCAGTAACTGAAATATCTCTCCAAATATTGCAGGTGCATTGCCACGATTTAATTCTTCTATAACAAGATAATAATGATTACTGGGATCTTCTTGTGCTTTCTTTAACATTCTGGTAAATGGTCCTGGTGTAAACACATATTTTAACTTCTCATTGCCGTCTTTATCTTTTTCCACTCTCGGCAATATCTGCCCCACAAAATCTGAGTATGTATAATCGGGATGAAAAACAACCCTTTCCATCATTTTTTCATCATTACAATATTTTGTTTTTATTTCATGGCTTTTACCAGATCCTGGGACTCCATACAAAAGTATATTTTCTGCTCCTGTTTTTCTCTCGCCTAAAACTTCTTTTTCTTCTTTTATCGCATTCTCATCTGAAATATAAATACCATATGAATTCTGTTCAAGACATCTGTATATATTCAAAGCCTTTTGTAATTCTGTAGAGTATGATTCATTTATTCCAGCAGCTTTAACTATATCCAATGATTTGAATGCCTTTTGAATAATGTTTTTTCCGTACTTTATTCCGAAAATATGGATAGAAGCCACTTGCATTTTATTTTCTGCATTACTATACATTTCTTTAAGAATGTTTCCTAATTCCGAGATTGTAAAATTTCTATTTTCAACTTTGGAATCTTTAATTTTAATATATTTCTTTATATCAACTTTCGTATTAGTCGGTAATTTGTAAAATTTGTTGTTTAGCACAGAAAGATGATACTCTCCATTATTTTCATCAGCTGCTCTTATTCCAATACAATCATAACTCAACCTCTCTTTATGTTTCAAGATCACCAGAAAGTCTCCGGTGTGTAACAACTTTCTAAACTTAACAAAATCCACATCATCACTAGTAATCAATGAAAGTTGTACTTGATCTGCCTGTTCTTTTCTCCTACTTCTTACCACGCTTGCACAAACACAACTTTTTTTATTTTCGTCAAAAATGATTCCGCTTTTCTCATCAGCCTCTAAATATGAAATATTGTCCTGGTAAATGTAAAGTGGGATCTGTGTTATAAAATATTTTTTTAACTGTTCATCTTTTTCACTATAATCGCAGTTAAAATAACCATCAGCCATGAGATACGGGAACATATTCATCTGTTCTCCAGATATTGCTATGTGTGTCTGATTAGTTGTTCTCCCCTCATCCAGGGTATTAGACGCTTCCAGTCTTTTTACCAGTATTCCATCATATTCGTTTGCAGAACACTGTGGAATTATATTCTTTATTACTCTTATTGCTTCTACAAAATTCATCAAGCATTACCGCCTTTCATATAGCCTTTTATCACTTGTGCTATTGCCCTTCCCAAAAGTGGCGGAACAGAATTTCCTATCTGCATATATGTCTTCGTATATGCCCCTCTGAAAAAATAATCATCAGGATAAGACTGTACTCTTGCCGCTTCTCTTGGCGTTAATCCTCTTGCCTGGGTAGGATGTATATACATATTGCAGTCAAATTTCATATGCGCAGTTATCGTTTTACAAACCTTATCATTTTCCAGTTTAAAATATTTATCCTTAAAAATTCCATTTCTTCTGGCATAAGGCATGATATCTGCTATTTTAGGGTCATCTGAACGATCTCCCGGTTCCATTCGTCCAAAAATTTCAATATCCCTGTCATTGTTGTATCTGGCCTTATGATTTGAAACCACATCAATTACTCTGCCTTGATTAATATAAGAAATATAATCATTTGTTTCAGTACAATAATTCTTTTCTATTTTGTATCCACTTTCTATCGAGCCGCTTTCTGTAGAGTTTTTCACTCTTGAAGCTTCCAATTTCCTAAGTCCAAATAAAGCATCACCCAGATTATATTCCGGTATCTTTTCGCTAAGTTCAAATATCTCATTGAAGATTTTCTCATTATCAATTCCAAGACAATTACCTATATATATTAGTCTTTCACGATTTTGAGGCACTCCGAAATTCTTTGCATTTAGTATATGGCACTCTACAGAGTACCCGATTGCACGGAAATCATCTTTTACCTGTTCTGCTACAGATTGCATCCCTTTGACATTTTCCATGACAAAAAATTTAGGCTGAACTTTTTTTACTGCTTCAACATAACTTTTATAAAGATGATTTCTCGGATCGTCTATCAGCCTCTGTCTGTTAGCCATACTAAATCCCTGGCAAGGTGGTCCACCAATAACAATGTCAGCACTTCTTCCATCCAGCAATTCATCAAGCTCGTTTACCACATCTTTTATGTTTCCCAATATAATATGGTCTCTGGGTGTCTCCGGATGGTTATGTGCATATGTATCCACACAACAATCCTGGATATCATTTGCCAAGGTAGTAACAAATCCTTCCTGTGTAAATCCTAACGACAACCCACCTGCTCCGCAAAACAAATCTATCATCTTTAGTGAATCATCATTAACATTTTTTCTGGCGTTCTCAATATAAGTATTACAATATTTGCTTACAGGACATTCATAACACTGCTGTACATTTTCATTACATATAACGGATAATCTTCTGAATGCAGTCATAACTTCTGCATCGTTCTTTACCTCGTCCTTATATAATCTGGCCCTTGCATTAAGGAAGTCCTCTTTTACAGTTTTCGTTACTCTTTCAATACAAATTTCTATATTTTCCTGCTCTTTACTATCAAGTCCTGCTTTTACAAACGCAGTAAACTCACATTTATCGTTTTTGTATTCCATATCAGTCTACCCACTCTCCAAGATTTATAAATGTACTCTTTACCGATTGGGCAACAGCTCTTGACACATTAACTGTAACTGCATTCCCAAATTGCTTATACGCCTGGCTGTCAGACACTGGAATCACAAAAGAATCTTCAAATCCCTGCAATCTTGCACACTCGCGCGGCGTAAGTCTTCTTATCTTTCCCTTTTGTGTGACATAATTATCCTGACATGCTCTGTGCATCTTCGCCATAGTTGCACATAAAGGTCTTGCAATCTCAAGATCTATTTCTGATTTTGCTTTATATCCACCAGTTCCATTAGATAATATTGTGGGTAATATTCTATCTGACAAAAAATACTTATTATCAACTTCCGGCTCTAATAAATCCTGTAAAGTTTTTTTAAGTTTTTCTTTTTGCGGAAATATGAATTTTGCATTCTGGTTGTCAAAACACACTATGTAAGTTCTATTTCTTGTCTGTGGTATTCCATAGTCGGCTGAATTTAATATATCACAAAACACATTATATCCGAGCACGTCTTGTAATACTCTGTGTATTTCTTTATATGTTTTTCCATTATTATGAGTCCGTAAAGAGCGGACATTTTCAAGAATAATCGCTTTCGGCTTCTTTCCTCTTTTAATTTTATCATCCACTATTTCTGCTATTCTAAAAAACAAGGTTCCTCTTGTGTCCTCAAAACCTTTTTGTTGTCCCATCATACTAAAGGGCTGGCAGGGAAATCCCCCTATAAGAATATCACAGTCTGGTATAATTTCTAATGGAATTTCATTTATATCTCCTAAAACAATATGATCACCAAAATTAGCCTTATATGTCTGTACCGCGTACTTATCAAAATCATTTGCCCAGACAATATTATAACCGGTATCTGCAAAACCTTTATCAAGTCCTCCAAGTCCGCTGAAGAGTGATACAACATTCATCTATTCTTCCTCCCCAAGCTTATTATTTTTTATGTACTCTCTGATCCATAACCCAATTTCTACAGAAGCAGTTTTTCCTTCTTTACGCAATAATGTCATAAATTCATCTTTTACTGTCGGTTCAATTGATATTTCTATTTTTGCAGTTTTTATTCTTCCTGCAGGTCTTCCGCAATTATTTTTCTTTATATTCGTCATTAAAATTTCCTCCATTTAATATAGGTATTATATAATGTTTTTATCAGGGTGTAAATAGATTCTTTTATATAATTTTCTGTATACACTTTTCATCTTGTTTGCTATAATATATACAAAATTAAAGAAGGGAATATATGCACATGTATAAATTAATTATTGATCTATTAAATAATTTTCTAAATTATATACATATTCCAGATACTCCACTTAATCCAGATGTTTTCCAGGGTGTATTTGTGAAGAAGCTTTCCAATCAGAATATTATAAAAGAGAAACGAAGAATCAGCGCCAATAATACTATTCTAAAAGTCAACCAGACACATATAGATGTCACAGGAGAACAGGCGAAATTATTTTTCTTTGAAGGTCTGAGTAATACTACAACTCCTCCTCAGAGTATTGACATAGATTTATATGATAATAATTTGAGCTATCTTTGTGCTATCAACAATCCTTTAAGCCGTCTCTCTTCAGATGGAAACACATATTTTTTTCGCCATTCAATTGATGTGCCACCTTATCTATCAAATTGGGATTTAACCCTTCACAGTTCTGCATACAAAAAATACGGACACAAGGGCACGCAAGTTCAGATTAATATACCAGATTCGAAAGAATCCTTTACTTTACTCCAAAGATATGCCTTCCAGGACGATGCTCTTGTCATGCTGAGATATGATTATTTGCGCTACCTTGCCATACTCATCCCCTCAGAGTTGTGCAATCACCTATATTCTATTACTGACACACATGGTTCTCATAATATAAACTTTGCAGTACTAAATCCTTCATATAATTCAGCATTAGCAATTCAATTACAACATCAAATCATTTCAAAAGATGTCATGTATGACGATGCTAAAACAATTGCATTGCAAAATACCCTTAATAATACCCCGAATGCTGGAACAGATATTGAAAGAATTGTAAAAACACGCGTTTCACAAGGCTCCTTTCGAAGACTACTTCTTCTTGAACGTCATCACTGCAACCTTTGCAATATTTCCACAACATCGGTATTACGTGCAAGTCACATTAAAGAATGGTCTGAATCTTCCAGAGAAGAACGTATAGATGCAAATAACGGTTTACTTTTATGTGCTAATCATGATGCTTTATTTGACCGCCACCTAATATCATTTAATCCTGATACTGGAAATATATGTATCTCAGAATCAATTGACAATGAACAGCGAAAAGCACTAAGTATTTCAGAATCAACACAGCTTTCTATGGGTGAACGCATGAAATCATATATGCGTATACACTATAAAAAATTTATAGATAAAGAAAATCAATAGTTTCATTATTGCGAGATGTAACCACATACATCTCGCAATATTAATTTGTTTACAACACTCCCTGCTTCCACATTTCTTCCGCCACACACACATATTCCTTACTATTCTCCAAAATCCCTATTTTCTCTTCCCATGTAAGATTTCTCTTAATCTTCGCAGGACTTCCCATTACCAGGGAACCTTCTGGGATGATGGTGTTTTTGGTGACGAGGCTTCCGGCTCCGATGATGCAGTCGCTACCAATTTTTGCGCCGTCAAGAATTATGGCACCCATTCCAATTAAAGTGCGGTCGCCGATTGTGCAGCTATGGATTACAGCATTGTGACCTATTGTGACATTGTTTCCGATGTGGACTGGCAGGTCGCGGCTGACGTGGATCGTGCAGTTTTCCTGGATGTTGGTTTCCTCGCCGATTGCGATTGGCGCGTCATCTCCGCGGATTACGCTGTAGTATAGCACGCAGCTGTCGCGACCGATTGTTACATCACCGATGATTACGGACTGCTTCGCAATTTTTGCCGTTTTATCTATTTTTACATTCTTATAGTTCATTTGTTGTTCCCCGATCTGATGATATTTTATGGAATGAATATCAATCTATTTTCATTAATAGTAACATACAAAAAAGAGATTGTATATTCTTTCATTAATATACAACCTCTCAATTTCAATTCACAAGTTACTATTCGCTCTTGATCAGCAGCACGCTTCGCAAAGCATAGAAGTTCATTCACATGATTCTGCGCCGAAATTCTCGTTTTTACTGTGAACTTTATTCACCTAAAACGCTTCTCAGAACGTTAACAATAAGCAGTAACTTACTTGTTTCTTTTTCCCTTACCTAAACAATATCCCTGCTACTTTCTCCAGTTCCCGTCGTTCTTCCACATCATCATAGGACTTCTCCCTGTCGTCTAGTCCTTTCACCACATTTATTGAAAAAAGCCCGTCTTTGTTACAGTAGAAGAAAATTCTCTTCACACCGTTGATTTTAAACCTAGCTTCAGCATTTCCTTCCGGGTAGAGTTTAACCATTTGCATGCGGTCTGAGGATGCAGCTGCGATAAAGGAAATGTAATGTTTTTTCGTCATATCATGATCAATGCAGACGAAGTATTCGGCTTCTACTTTTTCGATAAAAATTTTATGATTCTCGTCAGTTTCTTCTGGGACCGCGGGCGCCAACTGCACGCCGTGGCAATGTATGACGGCTTCGCCCATGGTATGGATCACATTGCCGCATACAGGGTAGACGTAAAATTTTGAGCGGAGCATGTTGGCTGACACATTTGCATTACTCACGGTACTGCCAGAGATCAGTTCTGTGACAGATATGGAAAAAGCGTCTGCAATTGGCTCCAGCAGCGTAATATCCGGATAGCCTTTTCCAGTTTCCCATTTGGAAATTGTTTTGTCTGTGACTCCCAGCTTATCAGCAAGCTGTAATTGTGTCATTTTGTTTCTTTCACGTAATTCTTTAATTATGGTTCTTGTAACATATTGGTTCATAATATCTACCTCCATGTGCAGATTCTATAACAAATTTGACTTTTTGAGTACCTACGCAAAGTAGAGTTTCCTACGCTGATAAACTTCTTTCTTATAATTATTGATTTTTTATGTTCATAAAAATTAACAAAAGCACGCTGTTTTGTCAATTTTTATTTACTTTATAAGCTTAACATTTTTATTTACTTTATAAGCAAAACTTTCTCCTCAACCAGATTTTTTATATTTGATTAAGGAGACTAATTTTCGTTTATAGGCAACGCCAAACTTATTTTTCTTCCAAAAACTTTTCTATTTTATCCCAATATACTTCCATCGTCTCATCCCCGCCACAATATATCTCATGCTTCGTCCCGGGCATGTAGACATATTCACAGGGAGCTGCACCGCGCTTTCTGATTTTCGCTGCGAATTTCTGAAGTGCGCGGACGGATACGAAATCGTCTTTTTCGGCCTGAAAAATAAGGAGTGGGGACTGGAGCATCTTCCAGCCGTGGTATCTTAAATACCAGCTCATTTTTATGGAGGCTTTCAGCCAGCCATAGGATGGTGCACAGGTCTGGAGAAACTGTTTTTCTTTTCTCAGGTCGTTGTACCTTATAAATTTAGGTTCAGAGGTGCCGGCGCTGGTTTGGAAGGTGTCGGTTCCGTCGTAAGGTTTCTGGCCTAAGACATAGGACTCTTCCTTTCCCCAAAAGCATTCTGCATGGGCGATCAGTACGGTCAACGGCCAGGGCACACCTCCGGTGAGCGGTTTGATCATAGGCGAGCTTAATATCACTTTATGAAAAAGAGCGGGTTCCCAGGCTGCGGCGATTGCGCCGATTGCACCGCCCATGGAGTGGGAAAAAAGGTTCAGGGGCAACTCCGGGTATGCCCTTTTGATTTCGTGGCATACTTTCAAAAAATCCCTTACATACCGCTTCCAGATATCAATATGTACCAATGAGGGATCTGCTGCCAGACGGTAGCTTTGACCGTGTCCCATATGTTCTGGCATGTATACGTGATAGCCAGCCTGTAAAAAATAGTAAATCAGCTCCTCATATTTTGGTGCGCCTTCTGTGAAACCATGACTGATCACCGCCACCCCCACAGGATTCTCTGCCAGATAACGCTTCACATGGATTTTTCCCGTAATTCCATTTTTCCCATGGTAAATGTCTTCTGCTCCGGGAATGTAGCCCTCCCGGCAATGGACCTTTAAATAAGGTTCCACCTCATTTTTCATAGTATCTAAATATTTGTTTTCTTGTATTATTTTCATTCCAAAACTCCTTTTACAAGCAGCTTATAAAATCATAAAAAACAATCATCACGATTCACAAATTCCTGATAACACAACTCATTCAAAAGTATCTAAAAAAAAGATATACTGCGACATGTGTGTTACAATTTACGAGAGGCTTAATACTTTATTACTATCCCCCCAATAATCCCATTAATCTTCTTCTCATTATAAAACACCAGAATAATTCCGCCCACCATACAGAACACCGCTGCGCCAAAGGCTGCGATTCTATAACCAGTTTCCGCTCCTGCTCCAATCGTAGAAACAGCAGTAAAGATCAGCATGGAAAGACTCTGGCCCAGTTTGAATGCAAAGGTTCTTGCCGCATAAAACATTCCTTCCCTGTTGCTTCCGGATGTGATGGAATCACTCTGGGCGATATCTGCCACAACCGCCTGGGGCAAAATTCCGAAAATCGCCATCGGCAGCGCTGCCACCACCGTCAGGATCAATCCCTGTACGGTTTCCGGAATAAAGCTCATTTTTCCCATAAATCCTGTATAGAAATAAGCCAAACTGAATACAGCAAATGCAAATAGAATCATCTTTTTCTTACCCAGTTTCGGGGTAAGCTTATTTACCGGAATGTAAAATACCAAAGACAATGCTGTCATCCCCACAAAATACAGGGTTGTCATCGTCTCCGGCAGCTTCAGAAGGCTGGTCACAAAGAAAGGCAGACCTGTCTGAAACATGGTAAGGGCGATCCAGTAAAAAATATCGGAGCCCACAAATTTACAAAATTCTCCATTCTTAAACGTAGCAGTCAGGGAGCGAAAAGCAGACTCTTTTGCTGGAACTGTGTCCACGTAATCCTTTTCCCGAATGCAAAATACCGGTATCAGCATGCAGATAAATGCCACCACTGCCATCAGCGTGAAGGTGACACGGATGGCGCCAACACGTCCAAATGCCGGGATAAATGCACCCCAGATAGTTGGTGCCAGGTATGCAACTGCAGTTCCTGCAATGAATGTAAAGGAAATCACCGTAGAAATGTTAAGCCGCTCCTGCTGGGTATGTCCCAGCTCCGGGATCAAGGCATTATACGGTGTGCAATAAGCTGTAATGGAAAGGTAATAGGCCAGAACCATCACCAGCAAAAACGCTGCATTGAGCCAGCTTTTCTCATTAATCGGGGACCAGAACACCAGCACTGTGGAAAGTGCCAGAGGCAAGGACGCCCATTTCAGGAATGGAATTCGCCGTCCATCTTTGGCTGTACACCGGTCCGACCAGGACGCGATCATAGGATCTGTAAAAGCATCAAAAATTCTCCCGAAGGCTGTGATTCCTCCGATAATAGTGAAAATGCCAAGCACCACCAGTCCCTGTGGAATAAATACGTTCTGCCCCTGGCTGATGGCGGTTTCATCTGGCTGATAAAAATACACAAGCCAGTTTGAAATGATTCCGGACAACATTGCCCATCCAAACTGACCTGCTGCAAACTGCCATATTTTTGCTGTTGTAAGTTTCTTCATCACGTACTTACCTCCTGCTTCTTTATATAATGATAGTATCATTTTTGTGCCCGCTTCACAATATACGAATCATTACTATTGCACAATTTTAGCATTCCACAGCTACTTTGATCACTCCATCTCTCTTATTTTCAAAGAGCTCATACGCTTCCTCAATTCTGCAAAGCGGATAAGTATGTGTGAGCAAAGGCTCTGTATCAAGCCTGCCTTCTGCAATCAGCTTCAGTGTTTCCTCGCAGTGACAGCCATCCACTCCGCCGGTTTTAAATGTAAGATTCTTGCCGTACATATCCGGAAGAGGCAGTATCTGGGCTTTATCATAAAGTGCTACCACAGTCACAATTGCATTTGGTCTTGCGCATTCCCATGCCAGACGAAATGTAGCTTCCGCTCCTGCAACCTCAAGAACCACATCTGCTCCTCCATGCTCACTGTTAGCCAACGTAAACTTCTTGCATTCTTCTGGTGATACAGTAAGGACCTGCGGATAATGTTCCTTAATAAAGCCAATACGCTTTTCGTCTTTTTCGCACATAATGATCCGCTTCGGTTTCTTCAGCATCACACAAAGCAGCGTACAGATTCCGGTAGGACCGGCTCCGATGATCAGCACCGTATCATCTTCTGTAATCTGGGAAATATGTGCCGCCCAATAGCCTGTAGCCAGAACATCTCCTACCAGCAAAGCCTGCCTGTCAGTAACCTCATCCGGAATTTTGTTAAGCCCCTGATCTGCAAAAGGCACCCGCACGTACTCTGCCTGACCTCCGTCTATGCGGCAGCCAAGAGCCCAGCCCCCATTTTTATCCGTGCAATTATTAACATAGCCTTTTTTACAGAAAAAGCATTCCCCACAAAAAGTTTCCACGTTTACCGTTACTCTGTCTCCCGGTCTCACATTTGTTACACCACTTCCAACTTCTTCTACAATTCCTACCATCTCATGACCAACTGTTATCCCCGGAACCGCACGTGGAACACTTCCATGTTTGATATGAAGGTCACTTGAACAGATGCTGGCAAGAGTTACCTTTACAATAGCATCCCTGTCATCTATAAGCACAGGCTTAGGCTTTTCCATTAATTCAAATTTTCCTTTTGAAACATATGTATATGTCTGCATTTTTATCTCATCACTTTCTAAAAAGATTTTTAAGCATTCACTGTCTGCCATCCGTAACTTTCATAGTAGATATAAAAACAAGTGAACTAAGCAACAACATGTAAGGATACAGCAGCATTGGAAGTATATCAAATGCACTGACCACTTCTCCTAAACTGGCTGCAGCAGAAACAGCAACCAGCATTTGCGCTCCGTACGGTAAAATCCCCTGAAAAATACAGGAAAATGTATCCAAAATAGAAGCCGCTTTTCTGGCGCTGATACCGTAATCCTTTGACATTTCCTTTGCAATCGGGTTCGCCATAACGATCGCAACTGTATTATTGGCAGTTGCAATATCCATTAACCCAACCAACAATCCCATTCCCAAGAGTCCGCCTTTTTTTCCTTTAAACACTTTCTTTATCCAGTATAATAAAGCGGAAAATCCACCGTACTCCTTGATCAGGGCACAGATTGCAGCTACCAGAATCGCAACCATACTGGTTTCAAACATCCCGGCAGCACCGGTTCCCATATTTCCGATCAGGTCTGTGGGTGCTATCATTCCTGTTGCAATCATAATAACTGAGCCACTTAGAATACCTGTAATCAGCACGAAAAATACATTAAATCCGATGATTCCACCTATAAGAACCAGAATATAAGGAATGATCTGTATTAAATCATATTTTTCTTCGATGAATCCACCATTATAATTTTTAACAGACAAAACCAGCAGAATAATAATGCTGGCAATAGCAGCTGGCAGTGCAATAAAGAAATTCTCCTTAAATTTATCTTTCATTTCACAGCCTTGTCCATTACATGCAGCAATGGTTGTGTCTGATATAAATGACAGATTATCTCCAAACATGGCGCCGCTCATGACGGAACCAATACAAACCGGCAGTGCAAATCCGGATACTCTTGCTACTGCAACTCCAATTGGAACGATCAGCGTAATTGTTCCTACAGAGGTACCCATTGCAAGAGAAACAAAACAGCTGACCACAAAAAGCACAACAACTGCAAACTGAGGCGGAACCAGTGACAAAATAAAATATGCAACACTGTTTGCAGATGTTCTTCCGACTATACCTACAAAAATACCTGACAGCATAAAAATTATGATCATTGTAATAATGTTAGGATCACTGATTCCCATCCCCATAACTTCCAGCTTATCATCCAATTTAAGCTCGCGGTTCTGTATACAGGCAACAAGTAATGCAACCAGAAATATAACGACAACGGGAATTTTATAAAATCCCATCTCGATATCCAGACCATACTCAAATAATATGCCAAGCCCCAGATACAAAACAACAAACACTACTATAGGAAGCAGTGCTTTTCCATTTCTTTTTTCATTTTTCCTCATCCTACATTTTTCTCCTTCTTCGTTATAGTACTAATAGTACCATTTTTGTGCCGGCTTCACAATAGCACGTCAACTGGATATTTTACATAAAAAGTCCCGGCAGGCTTCTGCTTCTGAGCGCTCAAACTCAGGTAGTATGAAACCTGCCGGGAAGTTTTATTTTCATCAACCGAAAAACTACAGCTTGCTAATAATCTGTCTCTTATATTCCAAAAATTCTTCTGACAATGCAAAATCCTCTGCCCTTGGTTTTCTCTCCTGGATCACGATCTCATCTTTGATGGTTCCCGGAGTTCCGTTCAGGATGTAAATCCTGTCGGACAAAAGAATGGCCTCGTCAATATCATGGGTGATAAACAAGGTGGACAGATCAATATGCTGCATAACCTCCAGATACCACTTATGCACACTGGCCTTGGTCAGCGTGTCCAAGGCACTGAAAGGCTCATCCAGAAGGGCAACTCCGCTGGAACTTAAATAAGTTCGAAGCAAAGCCGCACGCTGTCGCATACCGCCGGACAGCTGGCTTGGATACTGATACTGGGTGCCTTCCAGACCAAATTCTGCAAAAAGCGGATTGGCCTTTTCCCTGGCTTCTGCTTTCTTCATGCCTTTCAGTACAAGGGGAAGTGCTACATTGTCGATCATTTTCTTGTGGGGAAGGAGAAGATCCTTCTGCAGCATGTAGCTGATGCTTCCAGGAGTGGAAGTCACATCCTGATCTTTCAGATAGACCTTTCCTTCATCAGGCGGGATAATACCGGAAAGAACATTGAACAATGTGGTCTTTCCGGAACCGCTGACTCCCAGAAGGGAAACCAGCTCCCCCTGCTCCAGATGAATGGAAATGTCCTCCAAAACCTTTTTTTCACCGTATGTTTTTGAAATATGTTCTGCTCGTAAAATTACTTTATTTTGTTCTGATGACATATTCGTTCCTTATACACAGCGCTACTTCCATAACCAGTTCCATTTTCCGCAATAATTGGGGTAAATTTGCCTGACAGAATAGCTCTATGCGTTAATTTCTTTCTCTTTCATTCCTTACTGTGGAAGATACTCGTTAGAGAATCCGACTCCAGTAAGATCCTTGTCGCAAAGCTGGTTCTCATACAGCCATTTGTAGAATGCATTCCATCTGTCTGCATCAATTACGCCCCAGCTTTCTGCATCGTCAATGTATTTTGTGGAAAGGAATTCCTGACTCTTCTTTACAAGCTCTTCAGCATCCTTCAGAGAGCCTGTATTATCGCCGTCAATGAGGATCTGTGCTGCCTCATCCGGATTCTCTGCTGCAAACTCATATCCCTTTGCAGTTGCTTCCATAAATGCTTTCGCCTGATCCGGATTCTCAGCAAGATAGTCGTTATTTGCAATGATAACCGGTGTGTAGTAGTCAAATACAGGATTGATATCAGAGAATGCAAAATAGTCGCAGTCTACACCTTCTACGTCAGCATTGATTCCGCCCCAGCCCTGGAATACCCAGATGGCATCCGTCTGATTGGCAGCAAGTGCTGCAGGCTCATCTGTAATATCATTAGGGATCAGGGTAACCTGACTGAAATCTCCGCCGTCGCCGTTTACAACATTTTCCAGCATAGCAAGCTCGATTGGGGAATCCCATGTGGAATAGGTTTTTCCGGTAAGTCCGGCTGGTTTATCAATTCCGTCACCTTTTCGGGAAAGGATTCCGGAGGTGTTGTGCTGAATGATTCCTGCAACTGCTGTGATTCCAAGAGGCTCGTCAAGTGCAAGGGAAGCAGCCATGGTATCCTGGGCCTCGATCGCAAACTGAGCCTGACCTGCTGCGCACATAAGGGCTGCACCATTTTCCGGTGGCTGAACGATTTCCACATCAAGACCAGCTTCTTCGTAGTAGCCTTTTGCCTGTGCTACATAAAGTCCGGTGTGGTTGGTATTCGGTGTCCAGTCCAGGCAGAATGTGATTTTCTCCTGTGCACCATCTTCTGCGTATACACCTGTAGGAACTGCAAGCACCATAGCTGCCGCTGCAACTGGTGCGATTACTTTTTTCAGATTCTTATTCATGATTTTTCTCCTTTTCTACCTGCAGCCATGGCATTGTGATCCGGCTGACAATATTTACTGCCAGAAGAAGTAAAAGGCTGATGATCACAATGAAGATAATGACTGCAAACATTTTATCAAAAGAATATGCTTTTTTTACACGGGTCATATAAACACCAAGTCCGTTAAATCCACCCAGCCACTCAGAAACAACTGCTCCTACAACTGCATAGGAAGCAGATATTTTCAGCCCGGAAAAAAACTGGGGCAAAGCACCTGGAAATTTCACATGGCGGAAAATCTGTGCCCGGCTGGCTCCCATGGCCTTCATCAGACGAATGGCATCCGGATCCACACTTTTATATCCATCCAGCAGTCCGATTGTAATTGGGAAAAAAGTGGTGATCACAACCAGAGTGATCTTAGGTGCCATTCCAAATCCCATCCAAAGCACCAGAATTGGCGCAATGGCAATGGTCGGTATGGTCTGCGTAATGATCATGATCGGATAAAATGCCTGATCCATTACACGGAACCGATCCATCATAGTTGCAAACACAAATGCCAGCGCGATTCCAATGAGAAGTCCGTAAAAGGATTCCAGCAAAGTGAATTTCGCATGGAAAAGTATGGTTGGCAGATCGCCAAACAGGGCTGTCAGCACTGCTACCGGAGATGGAAGCATGTAGGAGGGAACAATTCCCGAAATGCTTACCACTTCCCAGCCAAGCAGAATCACGGCCATGGCTGCAATTGGAGGTATCTTACTGGTGATGTTTGGTAACTTTCTTTTCAATGGTAAGTACATCCCCTTCTGGTTTATATGCAATTTTAACATATACGCTCATAGCCTTGCAGCCTGCGCGCTCAGCTACATGCTGACACTCTTTTACAATATCCATCAGCTGGTCGTAATCACCTTCAATGGTGGTCTCAAATGGTCCTACATAATAGTTCAGACCAGTGGATCTGATGTAGGCGATCACCTCGTCTACAATGCGGATAACTTCCTCTTCATCCTGTACATTTGGCAGTACCTGAATTGCTACACTTGCGTTCATTTTCTTTTCCTCCTATTTTCCGTCCCATAAACAGGACTTTGCGTTAAAAATCGAATAAGAACCATTCTTGAAACTGTGACGGAACTGAACAGGCTCTGTCAGTCAGTATGAAAAAAGAGCACCTGCCATCCAGACAAATGCTCCTAATTACATCGTTAAACACTTCCTACACTGGCATGATCCAACAGGTTAAAAGGGTCTAAGGACTACCTTACTCTCAGCTTCTCAATTGAAACTCCCCTGGTCTTTATTCAGATTTCGTTGCTTATTATAATACACCTTTCTTCAAATTACAAGAAACTATTTTTATCTCAATTATATTTTACATACCCTTAACAGAATTGTACTGCTCGCAGTCTGACCAGCACGCTCTAATTAATATTCCCATTTCATCAGAATTCGTTAAAAAAATCCCCCTGCATATCACAGTTATTTCCTGCAGAATATATAATAAATCTACAGATTCTCAAAGGCAGCCTGAATACTGTCATAGTGCAGGAATTTTCCCTGGGCTGCAAATTCCTTGATCTGATTCAGGGTGGCAAACATGTGGCCGTCTGTCTCTTCTTCCTGAAGGTGTAGATCTTCTTCTTTCACATCCATCACAAAGCGGTAAACATCTACGAAATAGTTATCTCCCTCCCCTGGATTCTCTCTTTTGTAAGTAAAAAGATAGCCGCCCTGCGCACTGCTTACGTCAAGACCTGTCTCCTCTTTCACTTCGCGGAGTACAGCGTCATAAGAGGATTCCCCTGCCTGTGCTGCACCGCCGGAAACTTCCCACCAGCCTGGTGCCCAGGCTTTTGTCAGCACACGTTTGGTAATGAGAAACGTACCATCTGGTCTTGCCACTACTCCAAGTACGGTGAGATGGTATTCTCCGTCCTTTAAACACCAGTCGTTTCGTTTCATGGTACGGCCGGTAGGTCTCTTGTTAATATCATAGATGTCCCAGAATTCCATTTTATCACTCCTGTTATATTTTTCTCGTGTATATTCTTGTTTCATTCTTATTTCGCAAATATTGTTATCATATGCAATGTTTTACTATTTCAGCAGTTCCTCCACCATCTCTCTGGTATACTCTACCTTCTCTACATGGTTGACCTCGATCTGATACAGTGCATTTGCCGCAATGTGCTCTGCTGCCTGCTCCAGATCACGAATGCCTGAAGTATTGGAATAACGCTGGATGATTGCCTCCAGCGCACCCTCTGTGATAATGCACTCACTCTCTTCCATATGCATTCTCTTAAGAACTTTCGGAAGAGAGAATCTGGAAAAGATTACTTTCTTCTCCTCAGCTGTGTAATCCGGAATATCAATTACTGCGAATCTTGACATCAGCGGTGCACTGATCTGGTCACGGTCATTTGCAGTAGCAATTGGATACACACCACCAGTTGGGATCATACACTCCATATAGTTATCTGTAAATCCAAGGTTGTCCAGAAGCGTAAGAAGTACATCTGCCGGATTTCCATTTCCTTTGCCGGAATTTGCCTTATCAAGCTCGTTAATAATAAATACCAGATTAGAGGCACCAGCCATGGAAAATGCCTCCATAATAATTCCGGGCTTTGCATTTGCGTAAATACGGGGGCTTCCGGTAAGCTGCTTAGAGTCGTTAATTGAGCTCATGTCCAGCGTAGTCCACGGAAGTTTCAGGATTCTTGCAACTGCATAGGCTATCTGGGATTTGCCAGTACCGGCAGGTCCGATCAGAAGAAGTCCGTAGGCCGGAAGGGTATGTGTACGGTTGATCTGGATAATCGTCTCGATAATACGTTGTTTCACACGCTCCATTCCATAAAGCTCTTCATCCAGGATTCTCCTTGCCTCAACAGGATCGATTGCTTCAAAATAATTGTTCTTCCACTGGATATTCAACATAATAGAAAGAGCCCTCTGTGCATGATGGCGCTCTTCCTGAGAAACTTCACTGGATCTTGCCACTGCCAGATTTCTTCTGGTCCAGAGTCTGATATTATCCGGCAGTGTTTTGCCTGCGCAGGTCATAAAATCGGTAATACTCTGAATGCTGGTAAGCTTCATCTCATCACCTTTTTCCTCCTGTTCCTCATCCTCTTCTGCCTCAGCAGGTGCATTACTCTCCAGAAGTCTCTCAATCATAAACTGCAGAAAGCCATCCTCTGCAGAAAGCTTTGTGCCGCCGCCAAAAGCAGTTTCGCGAATGCGGTATACCGCATATCCGTCCTCCCTGTTAGTACCAGACAAACGTACATTGATCCTGCTGTCTCCCAGCCATTTCAAAAGACTGGTAAATCTGGAATCAATTTTCACCACATCTGCTGTATGGTTACCGTCTTCTTCCTTAAAATCAAAAGCAGTACGGTTTACCGGATTGGTAAACACACCGCAGGAATGATGTTTCCACTGTCTCTCTTTATTGTCAAGCACCATGATCGGCTGCTCCGGTGAAGGCTTCGTATGGCTGCTGTGAAATGTTGTGTAAGTACACTTTGCCTCCGCTTTGCTTGCAGAAGCACCGCTGAAATCAAATACTGGCATAGCTTTTTCCTCTTTCCTGTGTATTTAAAGGGATATATTTCTCTAATTTCTCTTACCTACTATAACAACATTTTTCTCTAATGTCCAGAATGAGTTGGCCTGTTTCATAATGCAGCATTGTCTTGTATTATTGTTCACTTTGTGACCAGTAACTATCTTATTTTTTATATATCTTGGCATTTCTTAGTTTTTTACAAAAAATCTCTTGCCAAAATGGAGAAATTCGTGTATTCTATTATACGGACTACTTTTCAACAATTTGATTTTCACTTAACATTTGATATATATTTCTGATTTTTAGTGCGCAGACACCATAGTCCCTCCCAAAGCTTCTAATGGAATACTGCAAGCTAAAAATAAAAGACTCCCGGGCGCTCTAGAGCGTGTCTGAAAAAGCTTTCTGTAAGATTTTTCAAACAGGCTCAAGTGTTCCGGGAGTTTTTCTATTCAATTATGCCAGACTTAACAGCTGCTTTCCTTCTGTCAGTCTTTCTTCAAACTGCTCATAGAAATCTCTGCCCTCTTCATATGGTTTCATATAAAAACGATTCACCACATATAAATTCAGATTTTTGATCAGCTGGGCATCTGTGGCATTATAAAGAATCTCCTGCACATCCAGCAAAAAATAATGCCAGTCAGCTACAAACTTTTCATACTGGCGAAGATCCGGAGTGTCGATCCATTTCTTTACCTTGATCTTGCTCCTGCTTGTCTTCTTACATTCATGGATCTGCAGAAAGTACTTAAATCCACCATTTTCATAGAAACGTCCCAATGGGAAAAGTCTGCAGAAACCAGGACGGAAGTCATGGATGCTGCACCGTCCCTGTTCATTCAGAAAAACACAGCATTGTTTTTTTCCACTCATGCAAAGATGAGGCAGAATATTCCCATCCATGGCATCAAACTGAATCAGCCCTGCGCTTACCAGTTCCTGTGGTGTTTTTCCCAGATTCGTACACAGGCGGTACACATCCATAGGATCCAGCACAACTGAATCACCCATTCCCTCACAGCAGTCATGACAGCCTGCACAATCCTGGCAGTCTGCCTTTACCATATCGTTTAATTCATAAAGTCTTCCGTCGGAAATCTCTTCCAAAGATACTTCTCGGCGCATATGCAAATTCCTCTTTCTTTTATTTTTTTGTGGACAAACAAGGTTACGGTTCACTTCGCGATGTACAGAAATCATGCATTCCCATGATTTCCCACTGAGATTCCCGTTTTTCTGTAAACGATATTCACCAAAAACGTCTCGCGGAACATTGCCAGTGAACAGTACTATAACATGCTGCCATCAGCAGCATCTCCGTATTATCTATCCTCTGTATTTACAGCTTAATTCCAGATAAGGCCTGTGCAAAAGTATTGTTCACCGGCTCATTTGCCTCTTTCTGCTGCTTGCGCAGATAGTTCTGCACGTCACGCTTGCCCACTCCTGCGCCCTCTTTCTGACGTCTTGCCTGGAACGCGGAAAGCTTCTCTTTATAACCGCACTGGCAGACAAACGTCTCTTCCTTACCTTTTACATACATTTCCATACGTTTATGGCATTTCGGACAACGGGCATTGGTGGTGCGGGAAATCGTTTCACGGTAACCGCACTCACGGTCCTGGCATACCAGCATTTTGCTGTTTTTTCCGTTAACAGCCAGAAGTTTTTTGCCGCACTGCGGACACACTTTATTTGTAAGATTGTCGTGGCGGAAAGTGCCTTCCCCGGTCTTGATCTCATCCACAATTTCACAGGTATAGTCACGGATTTGGTGAAGAAAATCCCCCTGACGTATCCTGCCTTTTGCAATCTGGGAAAGCTTCATCTCCCAGTCAGCCGTGAGCTCGGGCTTTTTCAGATCTTCCGGCACCAGCTCCAGAAGCTGTTTTGCCTTGGAGGTAATATGGATCTCATTGCCTTTTTTCTCCATCATAAAAGAATGGAAAAGTTTCTCAATAATGTCTGCTCTTGTGGCAACGGTTCCAAGCCCCCCAGTCTCTCCAAGGGTTTTCACCGCTTCTTTATCCCTTGTCTCCATAAATTTCACCGGATTTTCCATAGCTGCAAGAAGAGTTGCCTCTGTGAATCTTGCTGGCGGTTTTGTTTTTCCTGTATTTAAGGAAGTTTTCAAAATCTTTAGTCTGGTTCCTGTTTTCATCTCCGGAAGGCGCTGGTCTTTCAGTTTTTTCTCATCTTCCGCCTCATCTTCCAAATCATCATCTGCCCCGCCTTCGTAAACTTCCTTCCAGCCCAGGCTCTTTATCACTTTGCCGCTGGCTGCAAATGTTTCTCCTGCCGCTTTCGCCTCCATGGTCACCTGCTCATACTGACTTGCAGGATAAAGAACCGCAAGGAAACGACGGACAACCATATCATAAATCTTCCGTTCTTCATTTGTCATGTGGTCCAGCTGAACAAACTGTTCTGTCGGAATGATCGCATGGTGGTCACTGACCCTCTTATCATCCACAAAGCTTCCATTCACCTGCACAGGCTTATTCATAAGTGCGCCTGCAAGCTTCCTGTACGGACCGATTCCGCAGGCCTTCAGCCTTTCCTTAATAGTAGGAACAATGTCTTTTCCAATGTATCGGGAATCGGTTCGGGGATATGTGAGTACTTTGTGGTTTTCGTAAAGGCGCTGCATAATATTCAGGGTCTCTTTTGCAGAAAAACCATATTTCAGGTTGGCTTCCCTCTGCAAAGTTGTCAGGTCATACAGACCTGGGGCCATAGTCTTTTTCGCTTTTTTCTCTACACTGGTTATTTCAAGAGCAGCGTTCTCCAGCCTGCCCTTGATCTGCTCTGCCCTTTCCCGGGAAAAAGTACGGAAGCTCTTTGTTTTCTCATCTCTCCAGGTCCATTTCACATCCTGGGTTTCCAGAGAAATACCATAATATTCCTTTGGAACAAATTTGCGGATTTCTTCTTCGCGCTTTGCGATCATGGCAAGGGTGGGGGTCTGCACCCTGCCACAGGAAAGCTGGGCGTTGTATTTACAGGTGAGAGCTCTGGTACCATTCATTCCCACCAGCCAGTCTGCTTCTGCCCTTGCAACAGCTGCACGGTAAAGATTATCATAGTCATGCCCGTCTTTCAGATTGGCAAAGCCTTCTTTAATTGCTTTATCTGTGACTGAGGAAATCCACAGTCTCTTAATTGGCTTATGGCAGCCTGCTTTTTCCAGAATCCAGCGGGCAACAAGTTCTCCCTCCCTGCCTGCATCTGTGGCTATAATGATTTCTCCAATATCTTTTCGGAAAAGCTGGGTCTTCACTACGGAAAACTGCCTGCCTGTCTGGCGGATGACTACCAGCTTCATATCCTTGGGGAGCATGGGCAAGGTCGCCATTTCCCATTTTTCATACTTTCTGTCATATTCTTCCGGGTCAGCCAGGGTTACAAGATGTCCAAGCGCCCAGGTTACTACATAGCTTTTGCCTTCGAGAATACCACCGTTCTTCTGATTTGCACCAAGAACACGGGCAATGTCTCTGGCGACGGATGGTTTTTCCGCAATTACAAGTGATTTCATGTATACACTCCTGATTATTTTCGTATTTGATGATGTCTGCTTAAGCAAACAGTGAAATCCTCTCCATAATTATTAAGGAATAGTTACATTATAACACACTTCAGAAATTTTTAAGAATATTTTGTTAAAATTAATTTGTAAAACAAGCCCACCAATGCTATTATGTAACCATAAAAGGCAGAGAATCTATATCGCGAGGCTTCAGTTTCTTTGCCACAGAGCATGCAAAAAATACATTCCTTGATATGTGCTTCACAATTTATGGGAGATTTTGCAAACATGTTCTAAAAACCTAGGAGAAGTTATGTATTATTTTATTGTTAATCCCAATTCCCGCTCTGGCAGGGGACGTTCCATCTGGAATGAGATTCATCAGCAGCTTATGCTTCGGGGAATTGATTTCCAGTACTGCCTTACAAGATATTCCGGACATGCCGCAGAGATTGCTTCTGATGCCTGTGCTCTTGGCACTGAATCTGAGCCTGTATATATCATTGCATTGGGAGGTGACGGCACCATTCACGAGGTGCTCACCGGCATCACCGATTTTGACCGGGTAGTCTTCGGATACATTCCAACCGGCTCTGGCAATGACTTCTGCCGAAGCATGAGACTCCCTTTTGATCCAATGGAATCACTGGAATATATTCTAAAGGCAGAGCATATCAGCAAAATGGATGTTCCTTACCTGCTCCGCAATAATAAGAAGTCCCGATTCGGTATCAGCACGGGAATCGGATATGACGCCGGCGTATGCCAGGAAGTTCTGGCAACGCCCTTAAAGAAGGTATTCAATCGTCTTGGGCTGGGAAAGCTGATTTATCTTTTCATTGCATTGAAGCAGCTGATTTTTATTAATCCAGGAAAAATGACAGTGACCCTTGATGGAGAGAATACTTTTTCCTATGACCACGTATATTTTACAGCGGTTATGAATCAGAAATATGAAGGCGGCGGTTTTAAGTTCTGCCCGGATGCTCAGCCTGACGACCAGGTTCTGGACGTGATCCTTGTGGAAGGTATCCGTAAGATAAAGCTTTTATTTTGCCTGCCTACTGCTTTTTTCGGAAAGCATGTGGGCATCAGGGGAATACATATTCTCACCTGCAGAGATATCCATGTACATAGTACATCCGCTCTTCCCATTCATATTGACGGGGAATCTGGCGGAATTCGCGAAGATTTAACAGTTTCCATTGAAAAAAGCTCTTTAAAAATCATTTTACCTGTGGTATAATCTCTCACGATTTGGGATATCCAGAATTACAGGACCGGTAACCCAGATTGGAAAAGGAGTGAAAAAGACTTGGTACAATTTATAAAAAAATACAGGCATGGTCTGATCATACTTGCGTATGCCATTGTTTATATGCTTTTTTTTGAGTATCTGGAGCGCAGGCCGGTGCGGGGATTTCATGTGATCGACACTGTTTTTGATGATTACATACCATTTTGTGAGTATTTTATTGTCCCCTATCTATTATGGTTTCCCTATCAGATTGTCACAGTTTTATACTTTATCTTTAGGAACAAGAATAAAAAAGAATATTATCAGTTGATTTTCAATATGATGATGGGTATGACTGTTTTCCTGATCGTGTCTTATGTATATCCAAATGTACTGCACTTAAGACCATCGGAATTTCCAAGGGAAAACGTATTTACAGATATGGTAAGATGGCTGTATCGGACGGATACACCGACCAATGTTCTGCCAAGTATTCATGTGTTTAATTCTCTGGCTGTTCATATGTCACTTACCAATTGTGAGGCGCTGAGAGACTACAAAGGGGTAAGGTATGGATCATTGGTTCTTACATTACTTATTATCATGTCTACTATGTTCCTGAAGCAGCATTCCGTAATTGATGTGTGCTGTGGTGCTACGCTGGCGCTGTTTGGATATCTGTTTTTCTATCCGCAGAAGGCGGGAGAAGAAACAAGGGACATGGCAGTAGAGAAAATTGGACGGAATAATCGCAGGAAACATTATTAAAAAAAACGCGCACTTCCAGAAATGGGAAGGCGCGTTTTTTTGTTAACAAAAATACTGGCGGCAACCGAATATGGATAAAATATGCCGCAAAGTGGGGCGTGCAGATTGCAGGAATGATTTTTCAAACAGGCTCCAGAGCGCCCTGATCATTAATTAGTTAAATCCGTAGAACTTCTGGCAAAGCTTGTATGCAGCTACAGACACCTTACGTCCGCCACGGCCTGGAAGGTTCATAAAGTTACCCATGAGGCTGTGGCGAAGTTTTCCGTAGAGGGCACGGTTCGTGGAACGGATATATTCCAGAAGCTCTTTCTTCTTGTCAAGAGCTTCTTTTGTGCCGGAGCGGATCAGCATAATGGAGGAAATGGTAGTAATAATGTCCAGATAACTGATCATGTAAGCTCTGGTGCGTTTATTCATGCTGCCGCAGCTGGTGTAGGAATTTACCATCAGTTTGTTTACACGGAGCTGCTGGTCGATTCTGCGGATCATAACTGTCTCGTTTACGGACTGGTCATCACGGCCGATAAAGTAACGGTAGAAATTGGTGTCCAGGTAGTACATGTTCTGTACATACGGCAGCGGATCAAAGGCGAAAATATTATCTACATAGAAGGTATGCTCCGGCAGGGTCAGGTTGCACTCAAGGAGAAGCTGGGTACGGTAGATCATGGAGTGCATGAGAAGATATTTTCCCTTTGGCATGTGGCCTACTTCATTCCAGGTAAATATCTGGTTCACTGGCAGGCAGTGACGGTACTGCATAACCTTCTTGCGGGTCGCACCCTGTTTCTCGTATACAAAGTTACTGATGAGAAGGTCAACCGTTTTTGAGCCTTTTACCAGCTCTTCCAGAGTTTTCAGGATCTCTTTGTAGGATTCTTCATTTACCCAGTCATCGCTGTCTACAACCTTGAAATAGAGGCCCTGGGCATTGTGGATACCGGTGTTTACGGCGCCGCCGTGGCCAAGGTTTGGCTGATGGATGGCACGGACAATGCCTGGGTATTTCTCCTGGTATTCATCTGCGATCTCGGCTGTTCTGTCCTTGGAGCCGTCATCGATCACAAGAATTTCCACCTCATCTCCTCCCGGTAAAAGGGATTTGATACAGTTCTCCATATAAGCTTCAGAATTATAACATGGAATTGCTATGCTCAGTAATTTCATTTATTTTCCTCCTCATGTAGTGTAACGATTCTGTATTTTAAAATTACGCACCTTGCGATGTATTTTTCTTTGAGTTATGTTCTCAAAAACGCTAGCTGAACCATTACATATATTTTTCATAAGCGCCAAACGCAGAAGGTATGGCGTAGTTTCTCTCTGATTCTTTTTTATCTGCAAAAAGAATTCCCGGGGCATGTGTCTGCTCCAGGGAGGACACACGGATCCGATACGCTTTCATCCTCCACTCAATGTGGGAAAAAATATGCCTGGCATCTGGCAGTTCTTCTATATATAAGGGCTCTGCTCCAAGCTCTTTTACGTATTCCAGGGCTTCCTCACGGTTCAGGTATCCTTCTGTATTGGGAAGCTCGTATAATCCGGCAAGAAGACCTTTCGGCGGCCGCTTGCGGATTGCAGTGCAGCTTCCATCCTGAATAACCAGCACGGTACGCTCTTCCACCACTCTTGGCTTCTTTGGTGCTTTCACCGGAAACTTTTCCATGGTGCCGTGAAGTCCCGCCTGGCAAAAGCATCTCACCGGACAAAGATCACATTTGGGCTGTCCGTTTGGGACGCACACTACTGCTCCAAGCTCCATCATTGCCTGGTTAAAATCACCTGGACGGTCTTTCGGGATAATTTCCTGCAATGCGCTTTCTGTCTTTTTGCGAAATGCAGGTCTGGTAATGTCTTCCGAATCTTCCGTCATTCTGGTGACTACACGGAAAACATTTCCATCTACGGCTGGCACCGGAATGCCATACGCTATAGAAGCGATAGCTCCTGCAGTGTAACTTCCTATCCCCTTTAACGAGATAAGAAGGGAAAAGTCTTCGGGAAGTCTGCCATTATATTTTTCTACCATTTCCCTGGCTGCCAGCTGCATGTTCCGCACACGGCTATAGTAGCCAAGACCTTCCCACAGCTTTAACAGCTTTTCCTCCGGACAGACTGCCAGGGCTGGGATATCCGGCAGTTCCCTGATAAATCTTTCAAAATAGGGCTTTACAGCTTCCACGCGGGTCTGCTGGAGCATGATCTCGGATACCCAGGTGTAATAAGCGTTGTGCTTATCCCTCCAGGGCAAAATCCTTTTGTTCTCATCATACCAGGCAAGAAGAGGCTGTATAAACTCATCTGTCATCTAGTTTCCTCCAAACACACAGGCACTGGATTCTGTATTTCCATCCCGTCTGGCTCTACCAGACAGTCATAGGCCAGAATATGCACCCCTGCCTTTTTCGCTTTCTGTAAGGTTTCCCCAAATTCCCGGTGGGTATCCCAGTTTGGTTCAAATCTTGTAATTCCCTTCATCTGGATCACCAGAAGCAGATAAGCCTCATACCCTTCCCTTATGCAATGGATCAGCTCTTCCAGGTGCTTCACGCCCCTCGCAGTAGGAGCATCTGGAAAGCGGGCAATATTGTCTGCTTCCAGGGTTACACCCTTGACCTCAATAAAAGCCTTTCTCTTATCTGAGCAGGCATACAGGTCAATTCTGGAATTTCCATAAGTTTTCTCAGGAGTTACCTGCACTTCCTCTGGAAAAAGATGGCCTGCCTTTACCCATTCCAGGGCAGCTTTATTGGGAATCTGGGAATCCATATTGATCAAGCGTCCGCCTTTATTTACACAGACCAGATCGTATGCTGTTTTCCTCATCGGATTACTGCTCTTTTCCAGAAAAACCTGGACACCAGGAATCAAAAGCTCCCTGCATCTGCCTGTGTTCTTTACATGAACCGTCTCTGTCTGTCCCGCGATCTCCACATGTGCAATAAATCGGTTCGGACGATCCAGGAAACGGCCTTCTGTAATGTTTTCGTATTTCATTCTTCACCTCGTGCTGCTGTCTGACTCCCAAAACGTGTCTGAAAAAAGGCTTTCTTCAATGACAGTCTTAAGAAATAATGTAACTATTTCACCGCAATATAAAACTGACCAATAGTTCAAAAGCAGCAGTCACCTTTCCTATCATAACATAAAATCTGCAAAAAGCCAGTTAAAATTGAAAAATCCCATATTAGGAGATTGATTTTTTTGATTTTCCTATATAGAATAGAAACCGTCAGGTTGCAAAACAGAATGAGAAAAGAAGTAATTTAAGAATTTTAAGCACACCAGAAAGGACTAAAAACCTCAAATGGACAGTATTATTTTTGATATTGACGGAACTATATGGAACTCCACCGACGTTGTAGCTATGGCGTGGAATAAGGCTTTAGAAAAAGAGAATATTGATGTCCGTGTGACAGCTGATCAGCTGAAAGGGCTGTTTGGCAGACTTCTCCCGGATATTGCGAAGGCAATCCTTCCAGAACAGACTGAAGCGGAGCAGCTTCGGGTCATCGATATCTGCTGCCAGGCTGAGCACGATCTGCTGCGTGCGATGGGGGCACCTGTTTACGACGGACTGGAAGAAACTTTGAAGGAGCTTAACAAACGCTACCCGCTTTTTGTAGTGAGCAACTGCCAGGCTGGATATATTGAGCTTGTTTTTGAGAAAACAGGGCTGGGAAAATACTTCACAGGTCATCTGTGTCCTGGAGACAGCGGGGAAGCCAAGGCAGCTAATATCCGTTCTATCGCTAAGAAATATCAGCTGAAAGCACCTGTTTATGTAGGAGACACCTTCGGAGATTATCAGGCATGTCAGGAGGCAGGGGTACCATTTGTATTTGCTTCCTATGGATTCGGACAGGTAGATACACCGGATTATGTGATTGAGAAGCCGGCGGATTTGTTGAAATTATTCTAATTATTTATACATATTTTTATTAGCAGTCCTTACTTTTCAAAAAAATAGTGCGCCTGACTCGTCACTGAAGTAACGAGAATGCGACACACAGTTATTCAACAGCAGATTGCGGGAATGATTTTTCAAATACGATCTAGCACAACTCAATATCTGGATTACAAAAGAAGCACCTGTATATCAATTTCCAGATATACAAGTGCTTCTTTTTCATCTTATTTCTTACATTTCTTGCGAATCACTACCACCATGATAATGAAGATAACAATTACTGCTACCAGATAAATGATATCGTACACATAGCTCTTGATCACCATATCCAGACCGGTGAGGATTCCGAAAATGAGCAAGGTCACGCCGGAAACCAACTGGACCTTTTTGTCATCGTAAAGCTTCTTACGCTCAGCAGCATTTCCGCCTTTCATAAGGACATCTCCATGACCGGTAAGAAGCATAACTCCCATTACAAGAGCTGCTATAGTCAGTATCATATCAAATGAATCCATATTCATATTAACTTATTCTCCACTTCTTTTGTGTTGTTCTGCTATCCGTAGCTTCAAAGACATGCAGCTGTCTTTTCATACATCTAGAGCGTGTTTGTTCGTACTCAATGACCAAAAACTAATTGTTACTGCTCACTGAAATTTTTCGGTCAGATAAATGATCTTTTAGTAGAAGCACACGATCGGCACATTGGTATCAATAATGCTGTACAGAGTAGCAGCTGCATCCAGCGGCATATTGATACATCCATGGGATCCGGCGTAGGTATAGCGGTCACCACCGAAATATGCCTGCCAGGTAGCGTCATGGAAACCAATTCCGCCGTTAAACGGCATCCAGTAGGTAACCTGGGTTTCGTACTCGTAAGTGCCGTCCGGCTTCTTCTCTCCACGAAGCACATCCGGGCTCTTCTTATAATACAGGGTGAAAATTCCCGGAGGTGTGGCTCTGTCATCATAACGGATATCTCCGGAAACAATGTCAGAGTCAAAGATGATGCTGCCATTCTGGTAATAGTACATATGCTGACTACTCAAATCTACCTCGATATAGGTACTTCCAATATCATTATATCCATAAGAATTGGCTCTCATGGAATATACCGGTTCCCGTGTAGTCTGGGTGCCTGTACGGATCTCTTCTGTCAGCTGTGCTGCTTCTGCGTCCTGATCAATCTTCCAGCCATATGCAGAGCCATAAACAGAAACGGTACGGCCACTGGTCGTATTAAAAGAACGTGTTGTTCCCACTGTGTCATGCTCACTTGCCAGCTGTGCCACAAAATCCTTGATATGCTGGGTAAAGGAAGCATCATCCTGCACCAGCTGTCCCTTATCATCAAACTGCAGCCATTCCTTAAGGGTGTTTCCGTCAAGAGTGACTGTCTGATCTCCAAATGTATAGGTAATGCTGGCCTTGGTATAATTATTATAAGCATCCCTGGTGGCCTGAAGGGTGGGATCATCGCTGGTCACTGCTGCCACTGCATATACATCCGGCGTACTTCCCAGATCAATGGATGTCTGGCTTCCGGAAATGGCGGTGTCCAGCGCCTTATAGGCTTCCTTCACCTTCAGCTTGCTGCCCTCAGTCTCAGGAACAATAGTAAACTCGCTTCCCTCAAGCGCCACATATGCATTCTCCGGCTCAACCTGGTTCTCTGCCTGTGCACACTTCAATTCCTTTACTTCACTCTGAAGCAGACTCTTATCAAAAGTCACATTCTCCTGGGTGGTATAGCTCCTGGTCTCCATGAATCCTTTTACCCATTCATATGGCTTCTGCTGCTTCAAAAGATCCAGAACTTCTCCGTCAGACACATAGCGGTAATTGATCTGGTTTCCGCTAATGGCCTGCGGCTCCTGGTTTCTCGCAGTAATCTCAATGGAATAATCCTCTACATTGCTTGCAATCAGCTGCTCTGTTTCGTAGGCAGTCTTATTGGAACAGTTGATTCCGTTAATATAGGTTCCTTCAAAGAATCTGTCTGCATAATAGTAACTCACTGCTCCATAAGCGCATCCTGCTGTCACCGCAAGAATAGCTGCCACAATTCCCGTAACTTTAAGTCCCTTATGCTTCTTTCTGGGAACAGGGATGATCTTCTCATCCAGTTCCTCATCGGTAATAGGAACATAGGAAATCTTCGTCGGACGGGCAGATCTGGCTGCCGGCTTTGGAGACGGTCTGGCAGATTTCTTAGAAGTCTGCTTCTCAGGCTGGTCAGATGCTACAGCACCGGCAGAGTCTTTTCTTCGGTGCTTTCTGCCTTTATTGGAACGGGGCGGAATAATTTCCACCTGAAGCTCTTTTTCAGATGTTTCCGGTTCATTTGCTGATTCATCGTCCTCTGAATCTTCGCTCTCTGAACCTTCTTCCTCTGAATTCTCTTCTTCAGATTCTGTCTCTTCCTCGTCCCAGAAGTCCTCTTCTTCCGAGCTCAGCTCTGCATCATCCTGGTCGTACTCTTCTTCCTCTGGATACTCCTCTTCAGAATCCTGCTCAGCCAGTTCTTCTGCATCGGAATTGTCTTCACCCTCCCAGGAATCAAAATCACTCTCCTGGTCATCCTCATCATAAAAGTCTGCGCCGTGGAATTCCTCATCCGGATCTGCTTCAAGACCTGCCATAGCCGAATCTATTTTATCTTCAAAGTCTCCCGGGCTTCCCTGAGTATGCTTGTTGTCCTTACTCATGTATAAAACTCTCCTCTGATAAAAACACTGTTTGAACAAGGCTTCTCCATCTAATGGCGAAACCTTGCTTCATTATAACATATATTTTCCATTTTGTATCTTAAAATGTATATTTCCTTCAAAAGAATCCCTTTAATAAAACTATCTGATACACTTATTCTATTAAACTTTTCCTTTTGCTTTGTAATCCCTGTTTTTCAATTTTACAGGCACAATTTCTTTTTCATATCCTTCATCACATAGAAGTAAAGTCCAATAAGAAGGACAGTTGCTACAATCCATGCAAAAGGACTTGCCATACATGCCATGGTATAGCTCTTTTTATTGGAAGCAACAATTGCCATGATACCTCTTCCAACCAGCTCTGCAACACCGGAAAGCATAGGCAGAAGTCCGTATCCCATTCCTTGGAATCCATTTCTGTAGGAATTGACTACATACAGGGGAATCATAAACATCCCAACGCATTGCAGATACGTTTCCACCATAGGAATTACCACCTCTGCGTTATCAGAAATGAACAGATAGGCAAAATATTTTCCTACGAAAAAGAGAATAAAACCTACGAGCACCCCATATGTACAGCCGATCACATCTGCAGAACGAAATCCTTTTCGAACACGATCCAGCTTACGTGCTCCGATATTCTGCGCATTGTATGTAGACATGGCAGTTCCAATTGCTACAAAGGCCTGGGTAAAAATACTCTCAATCTTGGAACCGGCTGTAAATGCAGCCACTGCATAGGAGCCCAGGATATTCAGGGAGCTCTGCACCATCATGGTGCCGATCGCTGTGATGGAAAACTGAAGACCCATGGGAATTCCCACGCTGATCTGTTTCCCTGCAATATATTTGTCAAAATGCCAGTCCTCTCTCTTCATCTTAAGCTCCGGCACTGCCTTCCAGATGTAAATCAGGCAAAGCAACCCGGACACGCCCTGAGAGACGACGGTAGCCCAGGCAGCTCCCGGTGCACCCCAGTGGAAAAAGATAATAAATACAAGATCAAGCACAATGTTAAGCACGGCCGCCAAGATCAGGAAATAAAGCGGCGTCTTACTATTTCCCAGTGCCCTCAGAATACTTGACACCAGATTATAGAGCACCTGGGTAAAAATCCCCGCACAGATGATCATAATGTAGCCGTATGCTCCATCAAAGATATCCTCTGGCGTATGCATAAACACAAGCAACCTATGCATTCCAAGCATACTTACAGCTGTCATAACAACTGCGATGACCACTGAAAGAATCGCTGCATTTCCAACCGTCTTACGCATCTCATCCATTCTGCCGGCTCCGAACTTCTGAGAAGTAAGAACCGTAAATCCTGTAGTCAGCCCCATCAGAAATCCAATAATAAGGAACGTAATGGTCCCAGTGGCGCCTACCGCTGCCAGCCCCTTGGTTCCAACAAACTTTCCAACAATAACTGCATCTGCCATACTGTACAGCTGTTGAAAAACATTTCCCAGAAATACAGGAATAGTAAAATTCAACAGCATTTTCATGGGCTTTCCCACAGTCATATCTGTCTGCATATTCTGTTTTCCTCCACAAGAAAAAATATCGTTTTAGGAGGATTATAGGCGATATTTTTTCTACTTTCAAGCCCCTATTTTTATTATTTTGCAACTATTCCGCAGGTACTGTTTCGCACGTTTTTTTGTGAACAAAGTTCACAGAAAGCCCGAAAATTGCAACGCGAAATTATGCAAAGCGTGTTACTGGTCACGGAGAGAACAGTAACACACTGTGAAGGTACTGAACAATTACATTATTTAAGCGCTTGACAAAAACCATTTTCTGCCATACTATAAGAACCACATAATGAAATGTTAACGTGTGAAAGACATCTGTCTTTTTCGTGCTTACGTTTTATCTGCTTCCAGACTATGAAAGGGAACCACGATCAAACGGCAGCATTACTATTTTTAAGAAGGGAGTTCCCCATGGGAGAAAAAGTTATAAACGCAGCCCTGCTTGGGCTTGGAACAGTTGGAACCGGTGTTTACAAGGTTCTGAAGAACCAGGAAGAAGAAATGACAGCCAAGATCGGCTGCAAGGTTAAAATACGCAAAATACTTGTCCGCAACCTGGAAAAGGCAGCTGGCAAGGTAGATGATCCGGCTGTCCTTACCAATAGCTGGGAGGATATTAAAGCAGATCCTTCCATTGACATTATAATCGAACTGATCGGCGGAATCGAACCTGCCAGAACCTATATTCTGGATGCTCTTCACGCAGGCAAGCACGTAGTAACAGCAAACAAAGATCTGATTGCCGTCCACGGAAAAGAACTTATGGACACAGCCAGAGCTTCCCATGTGGATTTTCTCTTTGAAGCAGCTGTAGCAGGCGGAATCCCTATTATCCGTCCTTTGAAGCAGTGCCTGGCAGGCAACCACATGAGCGAGGTTATGGGTATTGTAAACGGTACTACCAACTTCATCCTCACAAAAATGTCCCAGGAGAATATGGAATTTAAAGATGCACTGGCACTTGCCACAGAGCTTGGCTATGCAGAAGCGGATCCTACTGCGGATATTGATGGACTTGATGCAGGACGCAAGGTGGCTATTCTCGCCAGCGTTGCTTTTAATTCCAGAGTGGTATTTGATGATGTTTATATCGAAGGAATCACAAAAATTTCCGCCAAGGACATCCGCTATGCAAAAGAGATGGGCTGTGCCATCAAGCTTCTTGGTGTTGCCCGCAATACTGAGTCCGGTGTAGAAGCTTACGTCTGCCCGATGCTGATTCCAAATGATCATCCTCTTGCAACCGTTAATGATTCCTATAATGCGGTCTTTGTCCATGGAGATGCTGTAGAGGACGCCATGTTCTTCGGACGGGGTGCAGGTGAGCTTCCTACTGCAAGCGCCGTAGTTGGAGATATTTTTGATATTGTGCGCAATATGGAAGCAGGGTGCTGCGGCCGTATCGGATGCACCTGCTATAAACAGCTTCCTGTGAAAAAAATGGAAGATACCTACAACCGTTACTTCCTTCGCCTTCATGTAGAAGACCGCTGTGGTGTACTTGCTGAAATGACGGAGGTTTTCGCCAAATATCACGTAAGCATTGCCCAGATCATCCAGAAAGACAGCCAGAATCAGGACGACCATCTTGCAGAGGTTGTTGTGATCACTTCCAAGGTTCGTGAGGGTGACTTTAAGACAGCGGTACAGGAGCTTTCCAATAAGTCTTCGGTAAAGCGTATTTCAAAGACTATCCGAGTTTATAGGAAGTAATTAGAAAAATCGAATTTATATTGTACATATGTTTATCTTAAGCATACAGTCAAAGGCACGATTCGTTCGTGCCTTTTTTATGTAATAAGCTGTTATATAAAAAGCCTGCCAAGGCAGAATTCTTTCTCATCAGAACTCCCATAGTAAATACTGCTAAAAATAGTTTCCAGAAATAAAAAAAATTGTGATTGAAAAATCCCAGATTTTTGATACTATATATAAGGAACAACAAAAGGGAAATTTTATCATATAAAGGAGCACATTATGAGCAAAAAACCAACGGTTTTAATGATTCTTGACGGATATGGCCTGAATGAAAGACATGACGCAAACGCTGTATACGAAGCGAACACACCTGTCATGGACAAGCTGATGGCTGAATATCCTTTTGTAAAAGGTAATGCAAGCGGACTGGCTGTAGGTCTTCCGGACGGCCAGATGGGTAACTCCGAGGTTGGTCATATGAATATGGGTGCAGGCCGTATCGTATACCAGGAGCTTACCAGAATCACCAAAGAAATTCAGGACGGAGACTTTTTCAAAAATGAAGCACTTCTTGCAGCTATGAAGAATGCCAAAGAAAATGATTCCGCGATCCACTTCATGGGTCTTCTTTCTGATGGTGGTGTTCACAGCCACATTACTCACCTTTTTGGTCTTCTTGAAATGGCTAAGAAAGAGGGACTTAATAAAGTTTATGTACACTGCTTCCTGGACGGCCGTGACACCCCTCCGGCTTCCGGAAAAGGATATATCCAGCAGCTCCAGGCGAAGATGAATGAGCTTGGCGTAGGTGAGATTGGTGTTGTTTCCGGACGTTATTACGCAATGGACCGTGACAACCGCTGGGATCGTGTTGAGCTTGCTTACAACGCACTTACCAAGGGCGAGGGTGTTAAGGGAACCGACGCAGCTGAGGCTGTACAGGCATCCTATGACGACGGCAAGACAGACGAATTCGTTCTTCCAACAGTCATTGAGAAAGATGGCAAACCAGTTGCCGTTGTTTCTGATAAAGATTCTGTTGTATTTTTCAACTTCCGTCCTGACCGTGCACGTGAGATCACAAGAGCATTCTGCGATGACGAATTTACAGGTTTCGCAAGAGAGAAACGCCTTGACCTCACATATGTATGCTTCACAGATTACGATGACACCATTGGAAATAAGCTGGTTGCATTCCACAAGGTTCAGCTTCACAACACATTCGGCGAGTACCTTGCAGCTCACAACATGACTCAGGCACGTATCGCTGAGACAGAGAAATATGCTCACGTAACCTTCTTCTTCAACGGTGGCGTTGAGGAGCCAAACAAGGGCGAGGACAGAATCCTTGTGAAGTCCCCGAAGGTTCCGACTTACGACCTGCAGCCAGAGATGAGCGCTCCGGAAGTTTGCGAGAAGCTTGTTGCAGCAATCAAATCTGAGAAATATGATGTGATCATCATCAACTTCGCCAACCCGGATATGGTTGGTCATACAGGTGTTGAAGCTGCAGCTATCAAAGCTGTTGAGGCTGTTGATGAGTGCGTAGGAAAGGCTGTAGAGGCTCTGAAGGAGGTTGACGGACAGATGTTCATCTGTGCTGACCACGGTAACGCAGAGCAGCTTGTAGACTATGAGACAGGCGAGCCATATACTGCTCATACCACCAATCCGGTACCGTTCATTCTGGTTAATGCAGACCCGAAATATACTCTTCGTGAGAACGGCTGCCTGGCAGACATCATCCCGACTCTGATCCAGCTTATGGGCATGGAGCAGCCAGCTGAGATGACTGGTAAATCACTTCTGGTGGAGAAATAATCCGCTTATACAGCTCTGTTGCTTTAAAGGGTGCTGGCTTAAATGCCAGCGCCTTTTTTATTATGTCCTTTTTTATTATGGCACAAAAAGAACAGCTCTGACAGATTTTCCATCCATCACAGCTGTTCTATTATTCCTGATACCTATTGTCGCCAGCTCTTTCTGAATTATTGTTTCCCTTATACAACAACACGATCTAAATCGTACTTCCACTGTTTACTACTTCTTATATAAAAACTACTTCTCACTGAGCTCCTTCAAAAGCTTCTGAAGATGGCGGATATAATGAAACCCTGCACACAGAGTTACCGAAATAATAACAGACAACAGTGCAGCCATGACCACATATACCACAGCGCCAGATTTCGCCCCTGCTACCATACAGTAAAACAGACACGAAGACAATGCAGCTGCAAATACAGTGGAACCTGCTATTTTTAATCCTTTTCGCATATCTTAGTCCTCCCAGATAGGGTGACTATAATCACCCTGTTATGTTTTTCATTTTAAACCCATAATAGAGATATGGCAAGAACAAAATGGACAGGAATTTGAGTGATGATAAAATACGACAGATTCTGGGAGACATTGAAAAAACGCCATATTTCACAGTACTATCTCATTAATGAGTGTGGAATCGAAAAAAGGTTATTGCGCAGACTTCGGGACAATGAAAATGTAGAAATCTTTTCATTAGACCGAATATGCACTGTTCTTAACTGTGATCTGGATGATATAGTAGAATACGTACCCAATAACCCTGATATCATTGAGGATGCGAAAACAGCCCAAAAAGAGGCAGCCGCATCACATCCTGTTCACACTCCATCGAAATAACTGGTGCTTCAGACTCCCACAGTATAAACCATACATAAACTATACGTGTCTCAGCTCTGATAAACACGTTTTTTTGAAAAAGAATAAAAATACTTACATTTTTATTTTTTTGCACGGATGCCTAATTCTTTGTTTCGGCTGAGTGGAGAGAGTCTGGAATTATTTTTAGAGCATTTTGTTCTTTTTTCATATTGTTTTTTAATTAATCCAGGGTATTAATTTTTCCATAAAGAACCCTGCTGCATAAAAAACACCGCCAGGTGACTTTCGCATTTTATCTGCGAATTTTCATCTGACGGTGTTTTTATCTTAAAAATTATTTATTCAACTTCTTCCGGCTCCATACTCAGCTTATGCTCCACTTCTGTGCCAATATCATACTTCTGTCTGTATTCCTTAAAATAAGTGTAATATTCCAGACTGTCTGTAGGATAAATTCTGGAGTTGTGAATGTGGATATCGGTTGTCTCTTCCCCACTTTTCATAAGTGCTGTCATGGCACTTGCACAGTGGGAAGCAATACGTCCAAAGCTGTTCAGAATATCGCTGAACACAGTTCCCTCTTCCAGTCCGCATTTGCCCTGGCTGAGGCGCTCTGCATGGCGCATCTTCAGTTCATCACAAAGTCTGGTGATTACCACGCCAAGTGGTGCAACACGCTGTGCGGCTTCTCTGTCATCGTTCATAAATGCATTGCAGGTCACATTGATTTCCTCACGGACTGCATCCATAACTACATTCAGCTCATCCCATGCTGTCTGAGAGAAATTCGTGTGGTTGTCATGCATTTCGTTGGACATATGTGCGATGTAGGAAGCGTGATCGCCAATTCTCTCAAAGTCATTGATAGTGTGCAGATAAAGGGAGGTCTGGCGCGTCTGGGCGGTGTTCATCTCACGTTTGGTGAGCTGGATCAGATACTCTCCAAGACGGCTCTCATATTTGTCGATCAGGTCTTCCTTACGCTGTACCTTGTCATATTTATCCTGCTGATAATCATTCAGAAGGTTCATAGCTCTGTTTACATTCTTACGAAGCTTCTTGGCCATACCATTCATAGCACGATGACACTGTCCGATTGCAAGTGCAGGATAATTTAACAGACGCTCTTCCAGAAGATCGAAGTCTGCCTCGTCCTCCAGCTCCTCTGCGCTGTCCTTAACCAGATAGCAAACCAGTTTCTCCAGCTTGGAAATAAACGGGAAAAGCACCACAACGGTAGCCACACGGAAAATGGTGTTCAAAAATGCGATGGATACCGGAGTCATGATCATATCCAAAAATCCAAAATGAATGAACGCATTCAAGGTATAGAATACAATGGACCACAGGATCAGACCGAATAAGTCATTCAGCAAATATACAAGAGCTGTTCTCTTACCGTTCTTATTCGCTCCAACTGCAGAGATCAGTACCGGACATGCAGCACCAACACCGATACCAAGAACAATTGGAAATGCACTTGCAAAGGTGAGGATTCCGGTTACGGAAAGAGCCTGCAGCACACCAACTGTTGCAGATGCACTCTGAAGCACTGCGGTAAATGCAATACCTACCAGAATACCTGCAATTGGGTTGGAAAACATTGTCAGCATATCAATAAATACAGGACTTTCACGAAGAGGAGAAACTGCTCCACTCATCATCTGCATACCATTCATCAGAATAGCAAAGCCCAGCATAATGTTTCCAATATTTCGGTATACAGATCTCTTACAGACCATACGAAGCATGATACCGATTACAGCAACTACTGCTGAAATAGTGGCTGTAGAAAGAATACTTGCAATTCCACCGGAGCCCTGGATATAAGACAGACACAGAATCCATCCTGTAATACTGGTTCCGATATTTGCACCCATGATAATACCAATTGCCTGTTTCAGCTTCATCATACCGGAGTTTACAAAACCGATTACCATAACGGTAGTGGCGGATGATGACTGGATTACACTGGTAACACCTGTTCCAAGTGCTACTCCCTTCAGCGGGGTATTGGTCATTTTGTAAAGGAATGCTTCCAGCTTATTACCAGCAACGGATTTCAGTCCGTCTCCCATCAGCGACATTCCAAAAAGGAAAAATGATACTCCGCACAGCAAAGATAAAACCATTGAAAAAATTGCCATGTTCTAATCCTCTGTTGTCGTTTCCCTCTGCCAATTCTGCAGAGGCGACCTTTCTTTTCAAAGTATTTTCTTTTGTTAACGTGGATTTTTCTCAATTTTTACATATCCTTAATTATTATGCCATAATCATAGGCTGATTACAATATTTGATTAATTTCAAATTGTAATTTTTTGCGGTTCAAAATTTCCATTTTTCTGTATAATCTGACGAAATATATGGTAATTTTTATTTCTATTCAGCTTACTGACGATAAGTAGATACCATTATGCAAGAATCTTACACACAACCGGCATCTCTCTTATCAGTGACATCACTATATATAAAATTCCCATCTTCTGATTACCATGTAATTTAAGCGTTTAATTGCTTTTTATCTGGATTAATATATCTGATCTGCCAGATAATGCATTTAATTGATACTGGAACTGCAACAAGACAGGCAATAGCACCAAATAGCATAATCGCAACATCCTGAAAGAGGAATCTGGAATTGAGAATGATTTCCAGACTATATTTTTGTGTCTGCACATAGGAAAACAATAAAATACTCCCTCCAAGATATGCAAAAAGCAACGTGTTTACTGTTGTGCCTATAATTTCTTTTCCCACCTGATACCCTGTTGAAGTAAGTTCTTTCTCTACCAGACTGTTTTTATGAGTCCAAACTTCATACACAGATGACGTCACAGACAGTGCAGTATCAATGACAGCTCCCAGAGTGCTGAAAACACTTACAAAAACAGCCACATGAAGCATATTAATACTGATATCTGTGTTGTAATAGTACATAAAATCCTCTTCTGAAATCTGAAGTTCATTTAAGCCATAGCTTCCTGTTCTCCACGTAATAGCAAAAATCGGAATAAACAGAATCAGCATTACAAACAGTGTAGCCAGAAAGGCAGCTCGCGTTTTGACATTATTTCCATTCTGATAAAACAGAGAATTATAACAGACACCTGCTCCTGCCGCCAGTATCAGAAGCAGTGCGGGAAAACCAGCTGACATCAATATAACCGAAAAAAACAGAATAATAATATTACCTGCCAGTGCCATGATTGAAACAGCTCCACGTTCTCCTCCAATTGTAATCATCAAAAAAAGCAGCACTAATGTAAGAAAAAGAATCATTATTTTCCACTCCTTTTCAGTGATGGTATTTTCATAATAATCGAAGCAATTAAAACAGATACTGGTATTGCCAGCACTATTCCAATACTTTCTATCAGAAAGCGACAGATATCATATGGAATGTGATATCTTACAAGCGTTATAAATCTGATCTCATTATTCATTTTTAGAATAAACATTGGAATCATGCCACTTGCAAGAACAAATAACAGTACATTTATCATGGTTCCCATAATATCATATCCGATTTCCCTTCCCGAATGTATCAGCTTTCTTATAGAAACTGATGGATTTTTGCGAACAATTTCACCAGTTGCTGCACTTATAGTGACTGTTACATCCATAATCGCTCCAAGCCCTGTCAGCATAATATCTGTCCAGAATATGTCGGCTGAATTACTCATGCTTCCAAGGTATTCCAGATTAGAATAATCTAAATCTCCATACCTGTGAATAGAAAAATCAAACAGCATCATAATCAGGAAAAGAACACATAAAGTCGAAAGAACAGCAGCCCATGTTTTCCTGTGAATTCCATTCAGACAGATCAATGTAGTCAACGAAAAAAGAAGTGCAATTACATTACATATTCTCAGAATATTCTTTCCATCTCCCAAAAGTTGAAATCCGTACGCAAAAATCAATGTATTCAGTATCACTGATACGATCGTATAACCCCCCTGTTTTCTCGTAATATAGATCAGAAGAATAATCAGACCACCCACCAGTACGACCAGATAGATGTCACGTTTTACAGAACGTATAGTTTTTCCAGGTCTGTCTTTTGACCCATTCAGAAGTACCGTATCTCCTTTATGGTATTTCTGCGTCTGAACCTGTGAAGAAGTGTATTCGTTAGAAAGTGTAATTTCTTTACCTTTATATGCACCGTTCAATATCCGGGCTGTAATTTTCTGAGTATAATAGTGTTCTTCTGCACCTCTGGTTCCTTCTCTGCTCATGGTTTCCATTTCTGATACAGAACATATTTTTGCCAGAGGAGTGTGATAGAATCTGGCATTAAAACAGGTAAATATAACACAGATAATATAAATGCCAGCTAAAAGATATTTTTTATGAGATAGACAAAATTTCATTGAATTTATTTTCTCCTTCCAGATTAATATTTCTGCCAATATCGCATTGTACGCTTTTATTCGATGTTGGTCAATGTAAATTGCAGATTATTTGCAAATATTGTTGGCATTTTGATACTGTTCACTGGTAACGTTCCGCGAGGTGTTTTTTGTGAACAAAGTTCACAGAA
>OLND01000408.1_pt1 | contig 54088 bp, 48 predicted proteins | sample 1672031 | NCBI WGS metagenome assembly OLND01 (sample SAMEA3136638, study PRJEB25190) | human gut metagenome | biome: human gut; feature: human-associated habitat; material: faeces | place: Austria | collected 2013 | reverse complement strand
TGCCTGAAACATCGGAGTATATCTACCTGCATACCACGGCAGAGCTGAAGCAGATCTTCAGCGCAAATTTCCCGGATTACAGCGACAGCGACTTTTACGAGATGGAAATCGGCACGGCAGGACTGATGCGCAATTATATGGCACGAAAATGCGACATCCATTTCCCGTTGGAACGCAAGCTCAGCCGCTTTTTGACGGCGGCGATGCGGGTGTACCGGGTGCCGGAGGACGAGCTGGAGCAGACAGTTCGCTTCGTCGAGCGTCTGGACATCCGCTCGATTGCCGAGCGCGTGATGCATACCTTGTTCCAAACGCTGGCGATGCACTACGATTTTTCACTGCAGGAAATGGAAGCCCCCTTGATTTCAGAAACGGAGGAAACCACATGAAAAAGCGACTGTTCGCCATTTTGCTGACGCTCTCCTGCTCGCGCAGCTCTTCCCGCTCACGGCAAACGCAGTTCGCCTTGATTGGCCGCATCCGTCGGCGCATTGCGTCTGCGGAGGAGGAATCAGCAATCATAAAGCCATGAACGGACACACGGCCTATGAAGGGGTCTACTTCACCAAGGACGGGAAGGAAAATACCTCCGGCGATATTTCAAAAATGAACGTGATCCGATCGGAAGCAGACCTTCTGGAGATCAACCATAAAGCGGCGAACAACAAGGGAAAAACGTTCTACTATTACCTTGCCAATGATGTCACCCTCACGAAACGAATCCATGTTTGGGAGGGCTGCACGTTTGTGATCTGTTTGCATGGCCATACCCTTACCTGCAATGTACCGGGTGCACAAAGCGCCTTCCTTGTGATGAATAATGCGCGCCTGGTATTTACGGATTGCCAGCTCTCCGGCGACCGGGGCCTCATCACCGGCGACAGCTGCGCCGCTGTTTCTCTTGACGAAACTGCCGCCTTTGAACTTTACGGCGTGAGCATCTGCATGACCAGCTCGGAAACGGACGGCATCCGCGATGTTTACAACGACCCGGTTTGCGGCATTTATAACTGCGGTACGTTCAATATGTACGGCGGCTGCTACTATCAAAAAAGCTCCGACTATCCCACGGATCGCCCGGTCATCAGCAACATCCGCAACACCAAGTACGGCCCCGGTGTAATTAACAGAGGAACCTTCAATATGTACGACGGCATCATCTCCGGCAATGAGCGGAACGGTGTGATGTCCACCATCACCCGGTCAGATGATACCATCAACCTCTACGGCGGCACCATCACCGGCAATACCGGCGCGGGTATTTCGGCCACCCACTGGCCCATGCCCTCCATTGCGACAAGCGACTATTATACCAATGTCAACCTCTACGGCGGCACCATCTCGGAAAATACCGGTGCGGGCATCGATGCGGCCTACGGCAGAGTGACGATGGCGCAGCAGAGCAGCGCCATTCCCGTCGAAATCAAGAACAACAAGGGCGGTGCGATCTCGCTGATGCGGGACGGCTCGACCGCCAACCTCGGCACCGGCCTGATTACCGGCAACTCCGGCGGCAAGGGCGCAGTCGCACTGAGCGCAGGCTCCCTGACCCTTACCGGCGACGTGAAGATCACCGGAAACACCGGCGCAAATCTCTATCTTGCCAGCGGAAAAACCGTCACGCTCGACAAGCTCGGCAGCGGTGCGCAGATCGGCGTTACTACGGAGGACACGGCAGTTCCTGTGGTGTTCGCCGAGGCCAACGGCACGGATTACGCCAGCCGCTTTACCCCGGACAGCGCGGGCTGCAGCATCGGCTATAACGCCGCGCAGCAGCTCCAGCTGCAAACCATGACCTATCCCGTGACCTACGCCCCCGGCGCAAACGGCACGGGCGACAGCAAGACGGTCAACAAGGAGTACAACAACGCGCTGGAGCTGGAGGGCGCGCTCTTTACCCGCCTCGGCTACACGCAGGTCGGCTGGTCGAAGGTCGACGGCGGCGAGAGGGACTATTCCCTGAACGCGATTTATGAGCAAAACGAGGCGCTTACGCTCTACCCCGTCTGGGAGGAACGCAGCGACTATACCGTCCATATCGTCAACCAGGACGGCTCCAAGGTCATGGACTACGAAAACGTCAAGTGGACGGATGAAATTTGGAATCTCCTGACGCCAAGGCCGACAAGAGAAAATGATGAAAGGCTGCAAGCACTGCTGATCGGCAATAGGAGAGTCATGGGCGGAGAAACCTACGGCGACTTTGCTACGGGCGGCGAGGACAGCCTTACCTTCGTTGCTTTTTGGAGCGGCGTTTTCATTGATTACAGCACCATTTCCGTGGGCGATTCCCAGTGGACCGGCTTCCGCTCCGAAGGTACGGAACACTTCTTCAACGAAGATCAGATCGTACAGATCAATACCGCCCATCCGAAGGAACTGTCGTATTTTGAGTACGCCGTCGGCGATCAGTTCTACTCGAATGGCTTAGCTGCGGATAATGTCCTTTTCAGCCGCGGACACGATCACTATCCTTATACCGGCGCCTTCAATACGGCATCTCTGAATCTGGAGGAGGGAAAGCCCTATGTGATCTATGCACAGTTGGGGACGAAGCTCCTTGCTCGCTATGGCGTTGTATGCACGGAGAAAATCATCATCGACAAGACCGCCCCGACGATCACCGGCGCGAAGAATGGCGACGTTTTCTGCGGCGAGGGCAACAAGACCCTCACCGTGACCGATCGGTATCTGGACACTGTGACCGTCAACGGCAAGCCCGTGACCCCCAACGAACAGGGTCAGATCACCCTCACCGACGCAAGAACCCCGCAGACCGTCGTCGCCACGGACAAGGCGGGCAATTCCACGACGCTCACCGTGACCGTCCATTCGTCCCATTCCTACAAATGGCAGACGGAGAACGGCCAGTATTGGGGCGACTGCGAATTCTGCGGCAATAGGGCCGAAAAGAAGGACCTCCCCACCCTGACCATCACCAGCCCGGATGCCGTCTGCCGCACGCAGGACTTCAAATTCTCTTTCAACCTGCCGGAGGGCTGCACGGATCCCGCCTACAACTATGAGTTTAAATACACTGGCGACGGCGAACCCATCGCCCCGGTCGACGGCCTCTGCACGGGGACGATCCCTGCCGCTTCCTACATAGCGGGAGAAGCCGGTTTCCGCTTTATCGCCTCTGTCACGACGGCGGAGGGCTATCGGTTCAGCGTCTCCAAGAATATCACCCTCCGTGAGCACTCTGGCGGCACGGCGACCTGCACGGAGCAGGCCGTCTGCGATAACTGCGGCCAGTCCTATGGCGCACTGAAAGCACACAGCTTCACGGCAGAAACCGCCGAGGAGCAGTATCTGAAATCCGCCGCAACCTGCACCGAAAAGGCGGTGTATTACAAGTCCTGCGCCGTCTGCGGTACCAGCTCCAAGGGAACCGCCGACGAGGCGACCTTCACGTCTGGAAAGCCGCTCGGCCATGACTGGGGTGCGTGGACGCCCGACGGGGAGGGCACACACAAGCGCGTCTGCACCCACGATGCCAGCCATGTTGAAACGGCCGGCTGCACCTACGGCGACTGGAGCACAAATCAAGACAGTCACTGGAAGACCTGCACCGTCTGCGGCGGAGAGGCTGAGCGGCTCAACCACGCCGACCCGGACTACGACCATTTCTGCGACACCTGCGGCATCAAAATGACCGAGCACGACTTCACGGGAGAAATTGCGATCACGGCACTTCTGTACAAGGAAGCAAACTGCCTCTCTCCCGCACTCTATTACAAGTCCTGCAAGATCTGTATGCTGTCCTCCAAGGGAACGGCCAGCGAAGCGACCTTTGCCGCCGGGGAAACGAACCCGGACCGGCACGCCGAAGAGCCGGGTGACTGGCAGCTTGACGGCAACAGCCACTGGAGATTCTACACCTGCTGCCATCTGGAGGTGGATCGCGGTGCGCATCAGGGCGGCACGGCGGACTGCCTTGCCCCGGCCCTCTGCGAGGTCTGCCAGCACCCGTACGGCGAGCTTGGCCCGCACCATTTTGTCGATCAGGTGAACGAATACCGGCTGAAGTCCGCCGCCACCTGCACAAGCCCGGCGGTATATTATCAGTCCTGCTCCACCTGCGGTGCGCAGGGCACGGAAACCTTTACCAATGGCGAACCGCTCGGCCATGACTATGGCGCTTGGACATCCAACGAAGACGGCACCCACACCCGCATCTGCGCTCACGATGCAGCGCATACGGAAACCGAGAATTGCACTGGCGGCACGGCCACCTGCACGCACAAGGCTGTCTGTACGGTCTGCGGCGGCGGATACGGCGAGATGGCGGCACATAGCTTCACTGCCGAAAAAGCAGAGGCGCAGTATTTGAAGTCTGCTGCGACCTGCACCGAAAAGGCGGTCTACTACAAGTCCTGCGCCGTCTGCGGTCTGAGCTCCGAGGGCACGGCGGATGAGGCGACCTTCTTCTCCGGCAATGTGCTGGATCACGACTGGGACGCTTGGACGCAGAACAGCGATGAAAAGACCCACACCCGAATCTGTAAGCGTGACACCAGCCATACGGAAACCGAGAACTGCACCGGCGGGAAAGCCACCTGCACGCACAAGGCTGTCTGTACGGTCTGCGGCGGCGAATACGGCGAGATGGCGGCACACAGCTTCACTGCCGAAAAAGCCGAGGCGCAGTATTTGAAATCCGCTGCAACCTGTACCGAAAAGGCGACCTATTACAAGTCCTGCGCAGCCTGCGGCCTGACCTCGAAGGGAACCGATGGCGAGGCGACGTTTGCATCCGGCGACGTGCTGGGTCATGCCTACGGCGCATGGACCTCAAACGGCGACGGCACGCACACCTGCGTCTGTGCGCACGATGCAGCGCACACGGAAACCGAGAATTGCCACGGCGGCACGGCAGACTGCACGCACAAGGCTGTCTGTACGGTTTGCGGCGGCGAATACGGCGAGCTTGATCCGAAGAACCACACCAACTTAAAGCACTTCCCGGCAACTGCGGCGACCAAGACCACTGAGGGTAATATCGAGTATTGGTACTGCGAAGGTTGTGGCAAGTATTTCAGCGACAAGGACGGTACAAAGGAAATCAAAAAAGCCGACACCGTAACGGCGAAGCTGAAAGACGATTCCAAATTTCCCCAGACCGGTGACACAAGCAACTTTGCTTTGTGGATTGCCCTGTTGTTCGTCAGCGGCGGTGCAGTCATTGGTACAACGGTTGCCAGCAAAAAGAAAAAGTATAACAAGTAAGAGAACAGCCTAACCTATGCGGCGGCTACCGGAAACAGTAGCCGCCGCAATCTTTAGCTCATCCACGGCATCTGTATACCGTCCGGCTGCAATCAGCTTGTTGCGAAAACGGTTCAACCCGTTGAGAGCGAGTCGCCGCTCTTGCCGATTTAGCTCAACATAGTGTTTTCGTTTCATTACGATCCCGCCTTAATGTTCTGCAATTATTGTAGCAAAAGGCACGGCTGGAATCGAATATGCGGAAAAAGAAATCACCGAGAAAAGCCCGTACTAGGCTTTCTCGGTGATTTTTCTTGCCATTGCTACGCCGCCTGAAAATACAGGCAGCTGCCGCTCTTATCTGCGAGCCTTGTCGTAGGGGATGCCCTCCGCCTTGGGGGCACGGGACTTCTTGGAGGTGAAGGCCAGCACCAGCAGGGTGATGATGTACGGAAGCATCCGGTACAGGTGGGAGCTGATGCCGATCTCTGCCAGCCAGTACACACCGTCGCCGTTGATATCGATGCTGGAGTAGGCGGCGGCGATGCATTTGAACAGGCCAAACAGGAGGGAGGCCCCGGCGATGTTCAGAGGCAGCCAGTTACCGAAAATCATCACGGCCAGCGCCAGAAAGCCGAAGCCCGCCACGTCGCCGTTGGAGGAGCAGTTGGCGGTGGTCAGGGCGTACACAAAGCCGCCCATACCCGCCAGCGCACCGGAGATGGTGGTACCGATATAGCGCATCTTGTAGACATTGATGCCCAGAGAGTCCGCCGCCTGAGGATTCTCACCGCAGGCCCGCAGCCGCAGGCCGAAGCGGGTCTTATAGAGAATGATGGACAGGATGACGAACAGGATGATGCAGACGTAGGTAGCCAGATAGACCTTCACCAGAAACGTCTCGCCGAAGAAGCCAAGATCGGTGTTTTTGTCGATGCCGAAGGTGGACTTCCTGATCATGAACCACGTAGCGGAGTCGCCGGTAGCCAGCTGCAGGGTGTTCTGGTTGGCAATGATACGCACCAGAAACAGCACCAGAGCCGGAGCCATCAGGTTCAGGGCTGTACCGCCGATGGTCTGGTCGGCCCGCAGGTTGATGGAGGCGAAGCTCAGCAGCAGGGAGAACACGGCGCCCATGGCTGCCGCCACCAGCATAGCCAGAAGCTCCAGCCCCTGCATGGCTGCCCAGTTTCCGGAGTGTTGGGCGGTTACCACGGCGGCGCTGCTCTGCATCAGGCGCACAAACAGCACACCGATGAAAGCGCCGAAGATCATGATACCTTCCAGCGCCAGGTTGATGATACCGCTGCGCTCGGCGAACACGCCGGCCAGCGCCACGATCATCAGGGGTACTGCATAGATCAGGGTCTGCTGTACCAGAAATGTCATGCCTGATCGCCTCCTTCTGCGTTATCGCTGTCTGTGACAGCGGCCTCTACGGGTGCTTTCTCCTCCTCCGGCAGCAGGGAGGTCTGATCCTCCACGGCGGCGCCCTGAGGGATGGGAGCCGTGTCTGCCACGGCGATCTTTTTCTTCTTCCGGCCGCTGAGCATCATGCGGATCACCAGAGAGAAAGCGCTTAGATACACGATGACGGCGATGATGACGTCGGTGATGTACTCGTTGTAGGCGGTGAGGTTGGTCAGCTGCTGGCCAACGATCTTCAGCATGGCCATGAAGATGCCGGCGAAGATGACGGCGATGGGGTTATTCAGCGCCAGCAGCGCCACGGGGATGCCGTTAAAGCCCACGGCGGGCAGAGACTGATAGGTGGACCAGTAGAACTCCGTGTTGCCGGACAGGTAGTACAGTGCCGCACCGGCTCCGGCCAGCGCACCGGCGATGGCCATGGACAGCACGATGTTGCGCTTATCCTTGATGCCGGCGTAGCGGGCGGCATGGCGGTTGGCGCCGCAGGCCTGCAGCTCGTAGCCCAGCGTGGTCTTGGTCATGAGGATGTACATGGCGATGGCCAGCAGAATGGCCACCAGAATACCGGCGTTGACCTGAGAGCCGGGGAACAGCTTATCCAGCCCCAGCTTGGGGGTGGCCACGCCGTTGAAGCTGGTCTTATAGATGTAGCCGGACTTGGTGTTCTCCACGGTGTTCTTGAAGTTGCTGATGTCGAACATCCACGTCACAAGGTTGGCGGCCACCCAGTTGGTCATGATGCAGGCCAGCACCTCATTGATGTTGAGACACGCCTTGGCCAGACCCGGCAGAGCGCCCCACAGAGCACCCGCCAGACAGCCGCCCAAAAAGGCCAGGATCCAGATGATCCAGGTGGGGACGGAGGAAGAGGGGATGCTCAGGGCGATCATCAGCGTCGCCATGGTGGAGATCAGGTACTGACCGGGAGCGCCGATGTTGAACAGGCCCGTCTTGAAGGCCACGGCCACGGAGAGACCCGTCATGATCAGGGGCGTGGCCCGGAACAACATATCGCCGGTGTTGACGGCGTTGAAGCCCCAAGTCAGCTCACCGGCGGCATTGCGGCCGGTGCTGAAGATGCCGGCGAAGATGATTCGGAAGCCGTCCCATGCGCCGGAGAGGGAGATCTTTTCATTGAAGCAGCCCACCAGAATGACGGCGATGCCGCCCACCAGCAGACCCACCAAAATGGAGATCAGGGACGCCAGCACCTTTTTGGTGCCTTCCTTTTGGTACAGAGTGGCTGCGGAATGCTTCACGCTTCATCGCCTCCTTTGTTGTCACGCTTTGCGCCGGACATATACAGGCCCAGCTCGGATACGGTGGTCTTTTTGGGGTCCAGCTGGCCCACGATCTCCCCCTCGTACATGACGAGGATGCGGTCGGAGAGGCTCATGACCTCATCCAGTTCCAGAGACACCAGCAGCACCGCCTTGCCACGATCCCGCTCGGCCACCAGCTGGCTGTGGATATACTCGATGGCGCCCACGTCCAGACCACGGGTGGGCTGAACGGCCACGATCAGGGGCTTATCCCGATCCAGTTCACGGGCGATGATGGCCTTCTGCTGGTTGCCGCCGGACATACTGCGGACCACGGTGATGGGGCCCTGACCGCTGCGGACGTCGAATTTCTCGATCAGCTGCTGGGCGTAGCTGCGGACGGCGTCCCGCTTGATGAAGCCCGCCTTCTCGAACCGGGGCTCCTTGTACCGCTGGAGCACCAGATTCTGCTCCAGCGTGAAATCCAGCACCAGACCGTGCTTGTGGCGGTCCTCCGGGATGTGGCTGATGTACTCGCCCCGGTGGTGGATGGAATAGTGGGAGATGTCGTGGCCGCAGACGGTGATGCTGCCGCCGGAACTCTTGTCAAGGCCCGTCAGACCGTGGATGAACTCCGTCTGGCCGTTGCCGTCGATACCGGCGATGCAGACGATCTCACCGGCCCGCACGTCAAAGCTGACATTATGTACGGCATCCTTCTTGTGCAGATGGGAGGGGACGGTGAAGCCCTTCACGCTGAGTACCACATCGCCGGGATGGGCCTCGTCTTTGTTGACCTGCAGCTGTACGGGGCGGCCCACCATCATGTTGGACAGCTCCTGCTTGTTGGTGTCCTTGGTGTTGACCGTGCCGATGTACTTGCCCTTGCGCAGCACCGTGACCCGGTCGGCCACCGACATGATCTCGTTGAGCTTGTGGGAGATGAAGAGGATGGACTTGCCCTCCCTGGTGAGATTCTTCATGATGAGCAGCAGCTCATCGATTTCCTGAGGCGTCAGCACGGCGGTGGGCTCGTCGAAGATGAGGATCTCGTTGTCCCGGTAGAGCATCTTCAGGATCTCCACACGCTGCTGCATACCGACCGTGATGTCCTCCACCTTGGCGTCCAGATCTACCGCCAGACCGTACCGCTCCGACAGCTCCTGTACCTTTTTCCGGGCCTCCTTCTTCTGCAGGAAGCCCATCTTCGTGGTCTCGGCCCCCAGAATGATATTGTCCAGCACCGTGAACACGTCCACCAGCTGGAAGTGCTGATGCACCATGCCGATCCCCAGCGCTGTTGCGTCGTTGGGGTCATTGATCTTTACTGTCTGTCCATTTTTTCGGATCTCGCCTTCTTCCGGCTGGTACAGACCGAACAGGACGGACATCAGCGTGGATTTACCGGCACCATTTTCCCCCAGAAGGGCGTGGATCTCGCCCTTCCGCAGCTGAAGGGTGATGTCGTCATTGGCCTTGATGCCGGGAAACTCCTTGGTGATGTGAAGCATTTCGATCACATACTGAGGAGAATTTTCCATGCCGCCACCTACTTTCTCAGGATTTACAGACCCATACAGGTTGTATATACAGGCTATTATAACGGCTCACGCCGAGAATTGCAAGGTTAACCGAAGGATTTGATGGAACAAATGCATGAAATGTTCTGTATCTTAGGGTTGACATCTGGTGATTTTTGCTTTACGATACATTTATATTGCATGATATATTTCCCGGTAGGTAAGGCTACCGTAGGGATATGGGCTGCTGCCGCAGAGTGGTGGAGACACCATGAGAGGGTTTGAACAGGCGATATCGAAACCAAGGTATCATCTAATGCAGCTTCACCGCCCCACGATGCTAAAGCTTGTTACGGTGCTCAGGTCACGGCGGTGACCCGATCGCAATGCGACCGCAGCAGGCAAACGCCGGCTGCGGGATTTTTTATGATGCGGGGAAGGAGGAGCCGATATGGTAGACTACGAGGAAGAGCTGGACCGGTATCTGGATGAGATCAAGGAGCTGGCCCGAAGTAAACAGTATGCCCGCCTGCGGGACCTCTTTCTCCCTATGGAGCCTGCCGACATCGCTCTGCTGCTGGAGGAGTCCGGCGGGGAGCTGATGCCCCTGCTGTACCGGCTGCTGCCCAAGGAGCTGGCGGCGGAGGTGTTTGTGGAGCTGGAGTCCGACTCCCAGGAGATGCTCATCAACGGCTTTTCCAACACCGAGCTGAAGGAGGTGCTGGACGAGCTGTATCTGGACGATGCCGTGGACATCGTGGAGGAGATGCCCGCCAGCGTGGTGATCCGAATTCTGGATAAGGCAACGCCGGAAATGCGAAAATCCATTAATGAGATTTTGAAGTACCCGGAGGACTCCACCGGCTCCATCATGAACATGGAGTTCCTGTCCCTGAAAAAGGACATGACGGTGGAGGACGCCTTCAAGCGCATCCGCCGCATTGGCGGCGAGCTGGAGACCATCAACATCCTGTACGTCACCGATCCTACCCGCCGCCTGCTGGGGGTGCTGTCGGTGCGTGACCTGCTGCTGGCGGAGGAGGATGACCTCATCGAGGACATCATGGATCCCAACGTGGTCTGGGTCAGCACCATGGACGACAAGGAGGACGCCGCACAGGCCCTGAGCAAATACGGCTTTCTGGCCATGCCCGTGGTGGATCTGGAGAACCGTCTGGTGGGCATCGTCACCGTGGACGACGCTATGGACGTTATCGAGGAGGAGACCACCGAGGACTTCGAGAAGATGGCCGCTATGCTGCCCTCCGACAAGCCCTATCTGAAGGCCGGCATCTTCGCCACGTGGCGAGCCCGTCTGCCGTGGCTGATGATCCTCATGCTGTCGGCCACCTTCACCGGCATGATCCTCAACCACTATGAGAGCGCTCTGGCGGCGTGTCTGGTGCTGAACTCCTATATCCCCATGCTCTCCGGCACCGGCGGTAACTCCGGTACGCAGGCCAGCGTGGCGGTCATCCGTGCCTTAAGTCTGGACGAGGTGGATTTCTCTGACATCCTGAAGGTCCTGTGGAAGGAGCTGCGGGTGTCACTGCTGTGCGGCTCGTGTCTGGCGGCGGCCAATTTCGTGAAAATGCAGCTGGTGGACCGTCTGCTGTTGGGCAATGCCGCCGTGACCCCCGTGGTGTGTCTGGTGGTGTGCCTGACCATCATGTTCGTAGTGGTATTCGCCAAGTGTGTGGGCTGCTCGCTGCCGCTGCTGGCGGAGAAGATCGGCTTGGACCCGGCGGTGATGGCCAGTCCCTTCATCACCACCATCGTGGATGCCACCAGTCTGCTGATCTATTTCCGCTTCGCTTCGTGGCTGCTGGGCATATAGACGCATAAAAAATCCGTTTCAAGACAAAATAGAGTCAGGCTTTGCGCCTGACTCTATTTTTCTGGAGGAACGTATCATGAGCAAGAACTGTACCAACGACGGCTGCAACTGCACCCCCAACTCCGCCATCAAATGCAGTGTCACCAACTGCGCCCACCACTGTCAGGATGTGGATCACTGCGGCCTCACCAGTATTCAGGTAGGCACCCACGAGGCCAACCCCACCATGGACCAGTGTACCGACTGCCAGAGCTACCGCAAGCTGTAACGGCACACCGCCCGGTGCGCCGGGCGGCTACATAGGAAGGAGGGAGGGCCATGACGGATCGCATGAAATACGCCCTGTCCGGCGCTGCCGCCGGGGCGGTGAACGGCCTGTTCGGCGGGGGCGGCGGTATGGTGCTGGCCCCGGCCCTGACAGGCTGGTGCCATATGGAGCAGAAACGGGCGCTGGCCACCTGCGTGGCAGCCATCCTGCCTTTGTGCCTGCTGTCGGCGGCCATCAGCCTGTGGCGGCAGCCGCTGGACTGGATGCAGGCCCTGCCCTATCTGTTGGGGGGACTGGGCGGCGGCTTCGTGGGAGGCCGCCTGTTTCAGAAGGTATCCAACCTGTGGCTGCGGCGCATCTTCGCCTGCTTTCTGCTGTACGGCGGCGTGAGGTATCTCCTGTGACGGCGTGGCTGCTGCCGCTGGCGGTGGGCTTCGCCACCGGTATCCTCTCGGCGTGGGGCGTCGGCGGCGGGACCCTTCTGCTGCTGTGCATGACGTTGCTGCTGGGGGTGGACCAGCGCACCGCCCAGACCATCAACCTGCTGTACTTCCTGCCCACCGCCGGTATGGGGCTGCTGTCCCACGGGAAAAGCGGCCTGCTGGAAAAGCCGGTGCTCCGCAGCGCCGTCCCCGCCGGACTGACAGCGGCGGCGTTGGCGGCATGGCTGTCCTTCTCCGTGGATACGGAGCTGCTGCGCCGCCCCTTCGGCGTCTATCTGCTGGCGGCGGGCATCTATATCCTTCTGCAAAAGCCCACCAAGCCGTGACCGGCGATCCCCTTCCACGACAAAAGACAGGCAGTGCCTCCGGCACTGCCTGTCTTTTCTTTGGTTTTCTATGCAGCCGTCAGGCGTCGATGCCCCGGCTGGTGAGGTACTTCTTCACCATCAGCGCTACCTTGAAGGTGATGGCGTCGTCAAACTCCCGCAGATCCAGACCCGTCAGCTTCTTGATCTTCTCCAGCCGGTACACCAGCGTGTTCCGGTGGACGAACAGCTTCCGAGCGGTCTCGGAGACGTTCAGGTTGTTCTCAAAGAATTTGTAGATGGTGAACAGCGTCTCCTGATCCAGCGCATCGATGGGGTTCTTCTTGAACACCTCCTGCAGGAACATCTCACACAGGGTGGTGGGCAGCTGATAGATCAGGCGGCCGATGCCCAGATTCTCGTAGTTGATGACGTAGCGCTCGGTGTCGAACACCTTGCCCACCTCGATGGCGATCTGGGCCTCCTTATAGGACTTGGCCAGATCCCGCAGATGCAGGGCCAGCGTACCGATGCCTACGAACACATGGCTCTCGCCGTCCTCCCGCAGGGCCTCCTCGATGGTGGTGGCCACCTTCTCCAGATCCTTGTTGGTGGTGCTCTCCGGCATCTGGTGGATCAGCGCCACGTCCGTCTCACCCACGCTGATGACGAAGTCATTCTGCCGGTCGGGGAAGAGATTCTGCACCACCTCCAGAGAGATGGCCTCGCTGCGGCCCTCCACAGGCCGGATCACGAATACGCCGCGGGGTACCTCGGCGGCCACGTGCAGCTCCTTGGCCCGCATATAGATGTCGCTGATAAGGATGTTGTCGGAGATGATGTTCTTGATGAAGGAGCCCTTGTCGTGCTTTTCCTCATAGTACGTCTTGGCGGAGTTCAGGGCCACGCAGGCCATGGCACACACGGTGCGGCCCACGCTGTCATCGCCGGTGGCGAACACGGCATAGTCAAAATGTCCGCCCCAGCCGGGCAGCGCCTTGAAGGTCTTGCCCTCCAGCGCAATGCAGCCGCCCTCGGCGGAGTCGATGGCCTCCACATACTTGGCCCACTTCTTGCCGATACCCGTCAGCTCGCTGCAAGCAATGACGGTACCCTCGGCGTCAATGACGCCCACGGTGCGATCGGTGGTATCTTTGAACTGTAAAACGACGTTCTGAAAAATTCTCCCGGACATAGTCAGTCCCTCCTGATATAGAGCTGATGGATATTTTGTGCAAACTACTTAGCCTCGTGCTCTATTATATCGTCAGAATCACGATTTTGCAAGTATTTTCTTGTATTTTTCACAAAAATTTTGGGGCATTTTTTGGCGTTATGTCGAGGGATTCAGTCCACATATGTCAAGAAGGGTGTGTATCTCCCCATCGGCCAGGGGCCGGAAGGCCCCTGGCGCCAGCGCTTCATCCAGCCGCAGCGGCCCCATGGAAAGCCGCTTCAGGTACGTCACCGGTTTTCCGCAAGCGGCCAGCATCCGCTTCACCTGATGGAATTTTCCCTCCCGCAGCGTCACCAGCGCCTCCTGCGGCGAGAGGAGCTCCAGCCCCGCCGGCAGGCACTCCAGCCCGTCGGCCAGCACCATCCCGCCGGCGAAGGCCGCCGTGTCCGCCGCCGTCAGCACGCCCTCCACACGGGCGTAGTACACCTTGTCCACGTGATAGCGGGGGCTCAGCAGCCGATGGGTCAGCTCCCCATGGTTGGTCAGCAGCAGCAGTCCCTCCGTGTCCTTATCCAGCCGCCCTACTGGGGATAGATCCCGTTTGCGCAGCTCCGGCGGCAGCAGGTCCAGCACCGTCTGCTGCCGTCCGTCCACCCGTGCCGACAGGACCCCGGCGGGCTTGTGGAGCATGAGATAGGTGTACCGGCGGCAGTCCAGTGACTGACCGTCCACCAGCAGGCAGGCGGCGTCGGCGTCTACCTTTTCCTCCGGAGAGGAGGCCAACCGTCCGTCCACTATCACCCGGCCCTGCCGCACCAGCTCCTTCACCTCCCGCCGGGAGTATTTGCCCGTCCCGGCGATGATCTTGTCCAAGCGCTCCATAACCAGCCCTCCTGCCGCAGTTTTTCTCATTATAGCATATCCCACCGGGAAACGGAATAAGCTGAGGACAAAGCCATGGAAAAAACGAAAGGAGCTGCGTGCCTGTGAAGCGCTGTCTTGCGGGGCTGTGCCTGCTGCTGATGCTGTTGACCGCCTGTACCGCCCGTCCCTCCCAGACCCCGGTGACCGCCAAGGACGATGCCGCCCGCCGGGCATGGCTGGAGCAGCAGGGCTGGCAGACGGAGGAGCAGCCGGTCCGCACCCTGACGGTGCAGCTGTCGCTGGCGGGGCAGGAGGACTATCTGGCCCTCCAGCAGGAGGCGGGCCTGCCCTTGGCGGACTACGACGGTCAGACCGTCACCCGCTGTACCTACACCGTCACCAATTACCCCGGCCGCACCGGAGATGTGCAGGTGAATCTCTATCTCTGCGGCGATGTTATCGTAGGCGGGGACATCATGGCCTTGGGGGAAAACGGCTTTCAGGCATCCCTCCTCTATCCGGCGGAGAACACATAGAAAAACGGGAGGAAGGGCCTTTGCCCCTTCCTCCCGTTTTTCAATACTCCTCGCCCAGCGTAATGATCTGCGACCACAGCACCGGCCCCACGGCCCCGGTGGGGTCGAAGCCCAGCTGCCGCTGGAGGGTCAGCACCGCCTGCTGAGTGGCGGGGCCGAAGATACCGTCCACCACCAGACTGGGCAGAGCCTCGTCCTCCCGGCTGATCTGGTTGAGCCGCTCCTGCATCAGGGCCACCTGTTCGCCCCGGTCGCCCCGCACCAGAAACCGTCCCGGATAGACCTCCCCAGCGAATTGCCGGTAATCCTCCGGCAGCTCCGCCAGCACCTTCCGATAGGCCGTCTGCAGAGCGTTCCACGTCTCCCGGCCCACCACGCCGTCCACCGTCAGACCGTAGAGCCGCTGGAAGGTGTACACCGCATCCAGCAGCTCCTGATCGAAGTCGTCGGACAGAGAGATCATGGGCAGCTCCGGCAGAAAGTACCCCAGAAACGCCAGATAGAACCGCACCGTCCGCACGCCGATGCCGCTGTCCCCCAGCCGCAGCTCCTCGGCGTACCGCCGCTGCAGCTCGGAGATGGTGAGTCCCTCGCTGCTGAGGTCCGACAGCTGCTTGACGCCGTTGTAGATCTGCTTGATCTTGTACCACGTGGCCTTGCCCAAGATGCCGTCCTGCGCCAGATTGAAGATCTGCTGAAAGACCCGCACCGCCTCCTCCATGTCTCCGTCAAAGACGAAGCTGTCATCCAGCGCCGGGATGGCGGGATAGTTCTTCCCGATGCGGTTGAGCTGCCGCTTCAGGGTCTGTACGTCGTTGCCGGCATCGCCCCGCCGCAGGGGCCGCCCCGAATAGGAGGCCACGTTCCCGCCCACCGGCGCATTCATCACCAGATTGATGTCGCCACCGTAGTAGTACTGCAAAATTTCGTAGGGCGTCATGCCCTCCTCCGCCAGATCCACGCTGCCCCATTGGGACAGACCCCCGCACCGGGTCCGCACCCCGTCGCAAAACTGGGCGAACAGCGGCTCTACACTGCCCTGCCGCACGATGTAGTTGTTGAAAATATCGTCCACGATGCGGCTGATGTTCTCGAATATGTCGCCGCCCTCCACATAGGCCTGATCGTATCGGGTGGTGGAGGTGATGTCGAAGTCGTACCCTCTGGCCCGGTAATACTCCGTGTACACCCGGTTCAGGGCGTAGGAGATCTGGGCCAGAATGTTGGCTCGGATGGCACTCTCCGGCCAGGTAGGATAAATTTCGTGGGAGGCCACGTTTTTGATGTACTGGGCGAAGGGCACCACCACGTTCCGGGCGGACTCCCCCGGCGCCCCCAGATGCACCGTGATGGTCTCCGGCACCACAGGATAGGGATAGGGCATCATGCACGCTCCTTTCTCACACCACTGGCTCCAGCATCACCGGTAGGATGGTCTCCACCCCGTCGAATACCGTCGCCGTCCGGCCAGCCACCGGCTGGAACATGGGATGCTGTACCGACACCTGATAGTCCAGCCCGCTGAGGGCGGCGGTGTCCGAGGCTTGAGACCAGGCAAAGGGCGGGGCGGGCAGGCGGATGCCGGATAGGATACCGGAGCCGTCGGTGACGCCCCGGTAAAATATGTGCTCCTCCGTGCCGAAGGCCCGGCTGATGACCACCTGCGCCCCGGCCACGGGGAAGCGCCCGCCGCCGCAGGTGACCTGCACGCGCAGGCCGCCCCGGTCCGGGTGGGTCCTGAGGAAAACGTCCACAGGTGTTGGCTGTGCTGACTGCATAGGCAAAGACCTCCTTTTTTCCTATCCTATGCACCTTGCTTCGTCCCGTGCCAAAAAAATTCCCGGAACCGGGGGAAGTCCGGTTCCGGGAAAGAAAAGCGTTATTTCTGGGGCAGATATATCCGCCGTGTAGGCCGAAGCCCCAGCATTTCCCCCACGGGGACAGCCACGTCGCCGGTGGCCTCCTCCGCCAGAGTAAAGACCATCACCATCAGCGCTGCATTGGGGAAGGGGCAGAACTCGCCGGGGTTGGTCAGGGAGATCAGCAGCATCCCCAGATAGCTCAGAGCCAGCGCCCGGACAAAGGGCGTTTTTCCGGCCCGCAGCAGGGCGATACGATCCCGCATCAGCACACCGTAGGCGGCAATGCCCACCAGACCCATGCTGCCCATGATCTGGGCGATGCTGTTGTGGTAGAACACCATGCTCCCCTCCACGCCGGTGAAGAGGTCACTGTTGCGCTGGCTGATGAGGCCGATGCCAAACACGGGGTTGTGCAGGAAGTCCGTGATGCCCCGCAGGAACAGCTGCACCCGGACGGAGTCCCCCTGATGGAACAGATGACCGTCCTCCATGCGGCTGTCCATCATCAGCGACAGCAGCTCCGGGCCCACCAGCACCGCCAGCACCGCACCGGCCACGCACAGAGGCAGCACGGCCTTCCGGGGAATGAGGCCCCACCGCACCAGATATACGAAGCCCAGTCCCAGCAGCGCCACACCGAACAGCAGAGCGCTGCGGCTGCCGGTAAGGGCCAGCCCCGCCGCCTGCACCGCCACACCCAGCAGATGGGCGGGCTTTTTCAGCGACAGATAAAAGGACATGGGCAGGGTAGTCAGCAGCAGCGCCGTGGCAAAGTTGCGGTACTTGAGATAGAGGGTGGTATGTACCTGCAGAAATTCCTGCCACCGCGCGGCGTAATCCAGCATCACCAGACACGCCATGCACACACCCAGCGCGCAGAAAATGGCGGCGAACCGCCGGTGCAGGTCGTAGCCCTTGGAATAGGTCAGGCACGACCGCAGCAGCACATAGAAAACCAGCATCCCACCGCCGAGACACCCGGCGTAGTACAAACTCAGCGGCTGAAGCAGCTGCTGCATGGACAGGATCCCGCAGCCCCCCAACAGGGTGGCCGCCGACACCAGCAGCAGCCCCGTGGCGCTGCGTCCCACCCGGAAGGTGACGGGCCAGACCATCAGGTGCCAGATCAGCGCCGCAAAGAACGGCGCCGCCAGCACGGCACAGGGGAGGAAATCCCCCAGACTCTCATATCGCTGGGTCGACAGCAGAAATACCAGCAGGAACGGCGTCACCGACGCCAGCAGATCCCGGCAGAACACCAGCAACCAAATACAGATCCCTAGCAGGGCCATGGCCCCATAGACCGGCTGACGCAGAGCGGCAAAGCCCAGCGCCACCCACAGCAAAAACGGAAAATAGGCACGGCTGAGCCAAAACCTCTGGCTTAGGCCGGACAGACGGCGGAAGCCCCCATAGCAGCGGCGCTGCAGACGGGGCCAAAAGCCGCTGTCCTCGTTCAGTGCGCTGAAAGACAGATCCCACATAGAATTGTTTTACTCCTTTTTTCATCCAGACAGGTACATGGACGGCTTCCCTTCCCTCCATGCACATACCAAAACAAATGCTCCCTGAAAAATGTGAAATTTTTGTGAATAATAGGTTTTTTAGGGAACCTTTTTACCGAGGTATATACCGCCCTCCTCTGGGCGTAAGCAGCACTATACCACGTTCCGGCGGGAATGTCAACGGGGGAAGCAGTCGGCTTATGAGGAATGTCCGTCCGGCTGTACTAAGAAAAATCAACGTCTGCCGCAGACCGGCGGCAAAAGAGCCTGAAAATTCCCTGAAAGAAGGGAATTTTCAGGCTTTTCACAGAAAATCCACACAAAAATGGTTGGTTTGTATAACTGACTAACATTTTTGTCACTTTTGGACGCCCTGTCTGGTATCGAAGTGCCTATAGGACATCCAGCTCCGGCAGCCGGTCCAGGGCATAGGTGATGAACCGCTTGGCGGCGGGGGAGACGTGCTCCTCCTCCGGCAGGGCGATGCCCAGATGTACCGACTGGGGCGGGTCCAGCGGCAGCACCGCCACCCCGTCCGCCAGATCGGCGGTGAGGATGTCATTCAATAAGGTGATGCCCAGCCCCGCCCGCACCATGGCAATGGCGGCCCGGCTGTCGCTGGTGGCGAAGCGGATCTTGGGCCGGATCTGCAGCTGCTGGAGCATCCGGGAGTTATCTGTCTCCTGTCCCGGCAGAAACTCGATGAAGGGCTCCTGCCGCAGCCGCTCCACGGGGAAGCGGTCCGCCTCCACCAGCGGGTGGGTAGGGGGGAGAATGGCCATCAGCTGGTCGTCCTTCAGCGGCACCCACTCGTGCCGTCCCGGCCGCTGGCTGATGAGACAGAAGTCCGCCCGCCGGTGATCCACCAGCTCGCCCAGTTGGGTAGAGCTGCCCTCCCGCAGCTCCACCCGGATGCCGGGATAAGCGTGATGGAACCCGGCAATGACCTCCGACAGCCACGGGTAGAAGGCGGCGTAATTGGTGCCGGCCACCACCCGGCCCACATCCAGCCCCTGGATCCGGTGGGCCAGCTGCTGGTACTGCTCGTCCAGCTCCGCCATTCGCCGCATCAGCGGCAGCAGCTCCTGACAGGCCCGTGTGGCGGATACCCCGCCCCGCCCCCGGTGCAGCAGGGGAAAGCCCGTCTCCCGCTCCAGACTGTCCACCAACCGGCTGATGCCGGAGGGGGTGTAGCCCAGCGCCTCGGCGGCAGCGGACAGACTTCTCTCATGGAGTACAGTGAGCAAAACCCGGCATTTTTCGGTGTCCATGAAATTTCGCCCCTTCTTTGACATTTTGTCAAACAAAATTTGAAATAGTATCGCTTTACGCAAGGATACACCAAGTGCTATACTCTGTCAAGGGTAGGAGAGAAACCCCGATCAAGAACGGACAGAAATTTTCGGAGGAACAGGCATCATGACTCAGAAAAGAGCGGAGATCCTTTTGGCGTCAGTTATCGCAGCACGGGCTACGTCCCTTCTGTTCAGCAAGATCGCCATGAACGGCATGGGGATCTTCAACCTGCTGGCGGCCCGGTTTTTGATGGCCTTTGTGCTGCTGGCGGTGGTGTTTTTCAAGCGCCTGCGCCACATCAAGCGCCATACGCTGGTGCGTGGCGCCATCATGGGCGGTCTGTTCTTCCTGATGCTCTCCACGGAGCTGACGGGGCTCAAGAGCACCCCCTCCTCCACCGTCTCCCTGCTGGAGAATACCGCCATCATTCTTGTACCCATGGCGGAGGCCGTGCTGCGGCATAAGCTGCCCAAGGCCGCCACCGCCGTCAGCGCACTGGTGGCCATCGGCGGCGTGGCACTGCTGACCGGCCAGTCCGGCGGCTTCACCCCCGGTATGGTGCTGGCGGTCATGGCCGCCGTGCTGTACGCCGCAGCCATCATCACCACCGACCGCTTCTCCCACGAGGACGATCCCCTGACCCTGGGCATCGTTCAGGTGGGTACGCTGGGCCTGCTGGCGCTGGTGTCCTCCTTCGTGTTCGAGGCGCCCCACCTGCCCCAGTCCGGTACCCAGTGGCTGATGATCGCCGGCCTTGCCGTCATCTGCACCGGCTTCGGCTTCACCCTCCAGCCTGTGGCACAGAGCCACACCACCGCCCAGCGTGCAGGCTTGTTCTGCGCTCTGAGCCCCGCCTGCGCCACCCTGCTGGGTGCCGCCGTGCTGCGGGAGCACATCAGCGTCATGGGAATGTGCGGCATCGCCCTGATCCTGCTGAGCCTGCTGGTACCGCAGCTGTGGCAGCTGGCGGAGAAGAAGGGCATCACCCTGCTGCCCCGTCATGCCGTCCCCGCCGTGCGCCGGGCCTGAGATATCATAAGCTATATACCATTAGGTGTCCTTTCGTTGGGAGGAGCGCCGGAAAAAGCATTTGCCTTTTCCGGCGCTCCTTCTTTTTGCCGGGAAGATCCCCCTCGGCCGCTTTTTTACATGGACTTTACACAAGGAGACTTTTGTCCTTTACACCGCCCCTTTATCATGGGGACTGTAGCAAGAAAGCAAGTCCAAACATGAAAAACGAAAGGAGATCTTCATATGAAAAAGATCATCAGTATCCTGCTGGCCGCCGTTATGGTCATGGCCCTTCTGGCCGGTTGCGGCAGCAAAAACAGCGACAAAACCAACGACAACAACACCCCTAATAATAATCAGAATACCGAGCTCAGCGGCTCCGTGTCCACGAACGGCTCCACCTCCATGGACAAGGTCATCGGTGCTCTGCGGGAGCAGTTCATGGCGGACCACAAGAACGTCACCGTCACCTATGATCCCACCGGCTCCGGCTCCGGCATCGAGGCCGTGAAGAACGGCACGGCGGACATCGGTCTGGCCTCCCGCAGCCTGAAGGACGAGGAGAAGGCCGACGGTCTGACCGAGACGGTCATCGCACTGGACGGCATCGCCGTCATTGTCAATGCCCAGAGCAAGGTCGCAGACCTGACCGTGGAGCAGATCGCCAAGATCTTCACCGGTGAGATCACTGACTGGAGCGAGGTGGGCGGCGACCCCGGCGCCATCTCCTGCATCGGCCGTGAGTCCGGCAGCGGTACCCGTGACGGCTTCGAGTCCATCACCGGGACCAAGGACTCCTGCAAGCTGGATCAGGAGCTGACCTCTACCGGCGGCGTCATCGAAGCCGTGGCCGGCAACCCCAACGCCATCGGCTATGCCTCCCTCTCCGCTGTGGAGGGCAAGGACACCGTGAAGGCCGTCACCGTAGGCGGTGTGGCCTGCACCGAGGCCACCGTGCTGGACGGCAGCTACGCCATTCAGCGGCCCTTCGTGCTGGTGACCAAGGACGGCACGGCTCTGTCCCCGGCGGCGCAGGCATTCTTCGACTTCGCCACCTCCAAGGACGCCGCCTCCCTCATCCAGAATGCGGGCGCCGTGCCTACCGCCAAGTAAAAACGAATCGGGGGACCCTCACCTGCTGCGGCGGATGAGGGGGCTTCCCCGTCATCGGGAAAGGAGAACTCTATGAAGCGGACAGCAGGCAAAAGTCTCCGCACCCGCAAAGCCATGGAGCAGGCCATCCACCTGATCTTCCTGCTGTGCGGCATCGTGGCGGTGGGCTTCGTGCTGTGCATCAGCGTGTATCTGGTGATCTCCGGCCTGCCGGCCATCCGGGAGATCGGACTGACCAAATTCCTCTTCGGCAAGGTGTGGGCGCCTACCAACGCCACCACCGGCCCGCAATTCGGCATCCTGCCCTTCATCCTCACCTCTGTCTACGGCACGGCGGGAGCGCTGCTGCTGGGGGTGCCGGTGGGTCTGATGACCGCCATCTTTCTGGCCAAAGCGGCCCCGCCCCGTCTGGCGGCGGTGATCCGCACGGCGGTGCAGCTGCTGGCGGGCATCCCGTCGGTGGTGTACGGTCTGGTGGGCATGATCGTACTGGTCCCCGCCATCCGCCGTGCCTTCGGTCTTGGCTCCGGGGCCTGCCTGCTGGCGGCCATTCTGGTGCTGACGGTCATGGTGCTGCCCTCCATCATCAACGTGGCGGAGACGGCCCTTCAGGCCGTGCCGAGGGAGTATGAGGAGGCCAGCCTGGCACTGGGCGCCACGGAGACGGAGACCTACTTCCGGGTGAGCCTGCCTGCCGCCCGCAGCGGCGTGGCGGCGGCGGTGGTGCTGGGCGTAGGCCGTGCCATCGGAGAGGCCATGGCCATCATCATGGTGGCCGGAAACGTGGCCAATATGCCGGGGCTTTTCACCTCGGTGCGCTTCCTCACCACCGGCATCATCTCCGGAATGTCCGATGCCGCCGTGGGGAGCCTGTATCAGCAGGCGCTGTTTTCCATCGGGCTGGTGCTGTTTCTGTTCATCATGCTCATCAACGTCCTGCTGAATGTCTGCATCAAACGCAAGAAGGAGGACTGAGCCATGAAGCAGCAATGGACGCTTCGCCGGAGACTGTATAACGGCGGGATGCGGGGGCTGGTGTGGCTGTGCGCCGGACTGACCTGCGCTCTGCTGATCTTTCTCATCGGCTATATCTTTTACCGTGGCGTGCCGGGCCTCAGCTGGCAGCTGATCTCCGGCCAGACCAGCTATATCCGCAATACCGTGGGCATCCTGCCCAACCTATTGAATACCCTGTATATCATTCTCGTGGCCATGGTGGTGGTGCTGCCGCTGGGTGTAGGCGCCGCCATCTACCTGACGGAGTACGCCGCCAGCGGGCGGCTGGTCCGCATCATCGAGTTCGCCGCCGAGACACTGACGGGCATTCCCTCCATCATCTTCGGACTGGTGGGCATGATGCTGTTCGTGCAGAAGCTGGGCCTTCAGGCGGGAATTCTGGCCGGCGGCCTGACGCTGGTGATGATGATCCTGCCCACCATCATCCGCACCACGCAGGAGAGCCTGAAGACCGTCCCCCAGTCCTACCGGGAGGGGGCGCTGGCGCTGGGTGCCGGCAAATGGCACATGGTCCGCACGGTGGTGCTGCCGGGAGCGGTGGACGGCATCGTCACCGGCTGTATTCTGGCCATCGGCCGCATCGTGGGGGAGAGCGCCGCCCTGCTGTATACGGCAGGCTTCGGCATGGCGCTGGTGAGTCTCTTTGACTCCCTGCACACCTCCTCCGCCACCCTGACGGTGGCCCTGTACGTCTACGCCACCGAGGGCGGCGAGACGGCGCTGGCCTTCTCCATCGCCACCATCCTCATGGTGCTGACCCTGCTCATCAACCTCACCGCCGGGATCATCGGGCGGAAGCTGAAAAGGAAGTGAACGACAATGGACCCCATTCTGCAAGTGAAGGATCTGGACCTGTGGTACGGCGCTCATCAGGCGCTGCACAGTGTCTCCATGGACATCCCGGAGAAGAGCATCACCGCCTTCATCGGCCCCTCCGGCTGCGGCAAGTCCACATTTCTGAAAACCCTGAACCGCATGAACGATCTGGTGCCGGGGGTGAAGATCACCGGCGAGGTCCGCTATCGGGGCGAGGATATCTATGCGCCGGGGACGGACGTGTGCCGCCTGCGCCGTGAGATCGGCATGGTGTTTCAAAAACCCAATCCCTTCCCCATGAGCATCTACGACAACATCGCCTACGGCCCCCGGACCCACGGCATCCGCAGCAAGGCCAGACTGGACGAGCTGGTGGAGCGCTCCCTGCGGGGCGCCGCCATCTGGGACGAGGTAAAGGACCGGCTGAAGAAGAATGCACTGGGCCTTTCCGGCGGCCAGCAGCAGCGCCTGTGTATCGCACGGGCGCTGGCGGTGGAGCCGGCGGTGCTGCTGATGGACGAACCCACCAGCGCACTGGACCCCATCTCCACCTCCCGCATCGAGGAGCTGACCATGGAACTGAAGGAGCGCTATACCATCGTCATCGTCACCCACAATATGCAGCAGGCGGTGCGTATCTCCGACCACACGGCCTTCTTCCTGCTGGGTGAGCTGGTGGAGTACGGCGCCACGGAGCAGGTGTTCTCCGCCCCGGCGGAGAAGCGGACAGAGGACTACATCACGGGGAGGTTCGGATAATGAGAAGCCGGTTTGATGAACAGCTGGCCCAGCTGGAGCGGGAGCTCATCGAAATGGGCGCACTGTGCGAGGAGAGCATCGCTCTGGCGGCCAAATCGCTGGGAGACGGCAGTCTGGCCCGTCAGGTGGCCCCGCTGGACACGGAGATCGACCGCAAGGAGCGGGACATCGAGTCCCTGTGCCTGAAGCTGCTTTTGCAGCAGCAGCCGGTGGCACGGGATCTGCGGCAGATCTCGGCGGCCCTGAAAATGATCACGGATCTGGAGCGCATCGGGGATCAGGCGGAGGATATTGCCGAGATCGTCATCAGCGGTCAGGTCAACGAGGGGGAGGAGCTGCTGCGGGATATGGCCGCCTCCACCATAAAAATGGTGACGGAAAGTGTTGACGCCTACGTGAAACATGATACAATGTTGGCGGAAAAAGTCATCGCAGAGGACGATATTGTGGATGACTGGTTCGACAGGGTGAAGCATACGCTGATCCGCCGCATGACCACAGACCCCGGTGAGGGGGAGCGGGCGGTGGACCTGCTGATGATTGCCAAATATTTTGAGCGCATCGGGGACCATGCGGTGAACGTCGCCCAGTGGGTGATTTTCTCCGTCACCGGTACGCACAAGGAGGGATAGCATGATCTGGTGCGTGGAGGACGATGCCAGTATCCGGGATATCGAAGTATACGCCCTGCGTTCCACCGGCTTCGAGGCCTGTGGCTTTGCCGACGGTGCCGCCTTCTGGCAGGCCCTCCAGACGGAGGAGCAGCCGGAGCTGGTGGTGCTGGATGTGATGCTGCCCGGCGTGGACGGCATGGAGCTGCTGCGCCGGATGCGGGCCTCGGTGACCCTGCGCCGCATCCCGGTAGTGATGGCCACCGCCAAGGGCGCAGAGTACGACAAGATACAGGGTCTGGATCTGGGGGCGGACTACTATCTGGCCAAGCCCTTCGGGGTCATGGAGCTGGTGTCCTGCGTCAAGGCGGTGCTGCGGCGCTGCCGGACGGAGCAGGAGCCGGTGCTGCGGGCCGGGGGCATCGTACTGCACCCGGAGGAGCGCATCGTCACGGTGGAGGGTCAGCGAGTGACGCTGACCTATAAGGAGTTTGAGCTGCTGCGGCTGTTTCTGTCCCATCCGGGCATGGCCTTCACACGGGACCAGCTGTTCAACGAGATCTGGGGCATGGATTACTGCGGCGAGACCCGGACGGTGGATATGCACATCCGCACCCTGCGCCAGAAGCTGGGCAGCTGCGGCAGCATGATCCAGACCGTGCGGAATGTGGGATACCGGCTGGAGGTAGGCGCATGACAAGAAAAATTTTCCGTTCCATTCTGCTGGTGGCGGGCGTAGTGCTGGCGGCGGGCATGGTCATCATGACCGGCTGCCTGTATAGCTACTTCGGCGGTGTGCAGGAGCAGCAATTACAGGATGAATTGAGCCTTGCCGTCAGCGGCGTGGAAAACGGCGGTACGGCCTATCTGGAGCGCCTTCCGGCGGAGCGGTTCCGCCTGACGTGGATCGCCTCCGACGGCCGGGTGCTGTATGATACGCAGGTGGTGGACGTGGCCTCCATGGAGAACCACGCCGGCCGTCAGGAGGTGCAGGAGGCCCTGAAAAACGGCAGCGGCGAATCCAGCCGCTACTCCGATACCCTTCTGCAGCAGACCCTGTATGTGGCCCGCCGCCTGACGGACGGCACGGTGCTGCGTATCTCCGTCAGCCGTGCCACCGCCGGGATGCTGGCGCTGGGAATGCTCCAGCCCATGCTGGTGGTGCTGGCGGCGGCGCTGATCTTCGCCGGACTCATGGCCGGGCGGCTGTCCCGCCGTATCGTGGATCCCCTGAACCGGTTGGATCTGGAGCACCCGCTGGAAAACGACGCCTACGAGGAGCTGGCCCCTCTCCTGAGCCGCATCAACTACCAGCACAAGGAGATCGACGCCCAGCTGCGGACCCTGCGGCAAAAGACCGATGAGTTCACCCAGATCACCGGCAGTATGCAGGAGGGGCTGGTACTGCTGGACGAGAAAGGGACGGTGCTCAGCATCAACCACGCCGCCTGCAGGCTCTTTCAGGCGGACGACGGCTGTGTGGGCCGGGACTTCCTGACGGTGGACCGCAGCCATGAACTGAGCCTTGCCCTGGAGACGGCCCGGAAGGAGGGTCACAGCCAACTGCGCTGCCAGCGCAATGGCCGGGAGTACCAGCTGGATGCGAGCCGCATCCAGTCCGGCGGCGAGACGGTGGGTACGGTGCTGCTGACCTTCGACGTGACAGAGCAGGAGTACGCCGAGCGCAACCGCCGGGAGTTCACCGCCAACGTCTCCCACGAACTGAAGACCCCCCTGCAGGGCATCGTGGGCAGCGCCGAGCTGATTCAGAGCGGCATGGTGAAGCCGGAGGATATGCCCCGCTTTGTGGGCCATATCCACGACGAGGCCTCCCGCATGGTGACGCTGGTGGAGGATATCATCCGCCTGTCCCAGCTGGACGAGGGGGATGCCATGCCCACGGAGACGGTGGACCTGCTGGCCCTGAGTCAGGAGGCCGTGACCAACCTGCAGGATGCCGCCGCCAAGCAGCAGGTGTCCCTGTCGGTGGACGGCGGCCACGCCCCGGTCATCGGCGTGCGGCGGCTGCTGTATGAGGTGATCTTCAACCTCTGCGACAACGCCATCAAGTATAACGTCCCCGACGGCGCCGTAAAGGTGCAGGTGTCCTCGGAGAACGGGATCTCCTCCGTCACGGTGTCGGATACCGGCATCGGCATCGCCCCGGAGCACCAGAGCCGGGTGTTCGAGCGGTTCTACCGGGTGGATAAGAGCCACTCCAAGGCCTCCGGCGGCACGGGGCTGGGCCTCTCCATCGTGAAGCACGCCGTGCAGTATCACCACGGCGACATCCGCCTCACCAGTAAGCCCGGCGAGGGGACGGTCATCCGCATCACCTTCCCCGCAGCGGCCCGGTGAGCCGCTGACCCGACATATATAAAAATTAAAAGAAATGCGCTGTATCCGCCCCGGCGGAGCGGCAGCAGAGGAAAGCCCTATGGAAAAAACGACGCAGTGTATCGCAGGAGGCGGACTCCTTGCCGCCATCGCTGCGGTGCTCCAGCTTGTGGGCAGCGCCATCCGTTTCGGCCCCTTTTCCGTCTCACTGGTTCTGATCCCCATTGTGCTGGCCGCCCCGCTGGTCAATACGGGGGTGTTTCTGCCGGGCTGCCGACTGTTTTTCATGCCCCTCATCCATCAGTGGGCGCAGCAGGCGGGCTATGCCGGCGCCGGAGCTTATCTGATGGTGGGCATGGTGGGCTGTCCCTGCACACTGGCGATCACCGGTGGCTTGGGCCGCTTCGTGGCGCCCCTGTGCCGCCGGGAGGCCGTCTACGACGAGGATCTGCTGCTGCGTGGCCTGTGGAAGCTCTGCACCGCTAACTGCCCATCGGCAGATAAGCCCTGAAAAACCATCGAGATACAAAAGGAGGCTGGGGACTACGAGTCCCCAGCCTCCTTTTTTCTGCCCCACCACCGGGAGACCCGGCCTTACGGAAAGAACACCCGCACCGCCCATGCGGCGGCGATGAAGGCCGCCGCATCCGCCGCCAGCGCCGCGGGGACGGTGTGGCGGGTGCGGCGGATGCCCGCAGCGCCGTAGTAGACCGCCACGGTGTAAAACGTCGTCTCCGAGCATCCCAGCATCACCGCTGTCACCCGCCCGATGTAGGAGTCCGGCCCGTACTGCTCCATCAGCTGGCTGCCCACCGCCAGCGCCCCGGAGCCGCTGACGGGCCGCACCAACAGCAGCACCGCCGTCTCCGGCGGGATGCCCAGCCCTTCCAGCACCGGCGACAGCAGCCCCGTCAGCAGCTCCATGGCTCCGGAGGCCCGGAACATCTGCACCGCCGACAGCAGCACCACCAGCGCCGGCAGGATGCGCCCCAGCACCCGCAGCCCCTCCGCCGCCCCGTCGGTGAGGGCACCGTAGACATCGGTCCTCCGCCCCATGGCTGCCGCCGCCACCCCCGCCAGCAGACAGGGGATCACCCAGTCCGTCATGTCCGCCGCCTTCCCAGCCGCTCCAGCAGCTTCGCCGCCGCCAGCCCCGCCGTTACCGACAGCAGAGAGCTGACCCACACCGCCGGCAGGATATCCAGCGGCGCAGCGCTGCCGCAGACGGCCCGGATGCTGGCCACCGTGGTGGGCAGCAGCTGGATGGAGGCGGTGTTCAGCACCACCAACCGGCACAGCTCGTCGCTGGCCACGCCCTCCGTCCCCTGTGCCATACGGCAGGCCGCCCGGATACCCATGGGCGTGGCGGCGTTGCCCAACCCCAGCAGATTGGCCGACACATTGGCTGTCACCGCTGCCAGCGTCTCCGGATCCCGGCTGGCCTGGGGCAGCAGCCGCCGCAGCACCGGACGGAACAGCCGTCCCAGCCGCCGGGACAGCCCGCACCGGTCCATGACCTCCATAAGTCCCGTCCACAGGCACAGCATCCCCGCCATGGAGAGACACAGCCGGACCGCCTGCCCGGCCCCCTCCAGCGCCGCCGCACTGACGGCCTCCATGCGCCCGTATACGGCGCCGCACACCACGCTGACCACAGCCATTCCCGTCCAGATCCACGCCATCGCCATCCTTGTCACCTCATGGATGTATACGCCGCACCGACATATTTTATTACATCTATCCAGACAGATTTTATCATTTGGTTGACAAGTATGTAAATTTACGGCATAATATAAACGAATCCCACGTAGACGCTAAAATTGAGGAGCAAAGAAGGGGAGATCACTGTGAAAGCAACCGGTATCGTCAGAAGGGTGGATGAGTTAGGACGCATCGTCCTGCCCGTAGAGCTGCGGCGCACGCTGGATATTTCCGAGCGTGATCCGCTGGAGATCTATGTGGACGGCGCATCCATTGTCCTGCGAAAATTCCGGCCCAACTGCATTTTCTGCAACAGCAGCCGGGGCGTATCGGAGTTTCGGGGGAAGAACGTGTGTCAGAAGTGCCTGAAAGAGCTTCAGTCCGTCACATTCTGACCCCGTGTACCGCACACGGTGAAGAAGGCCCGCCATCCGGTGGGCCTTCTTTCTTTTGATAAGAATGGCTCCTGCGGCCATCCCGCAGATTGTCGAGGAAAAGGGGTGGTATTTTTTGCCCGCCTGTGGTATGATAAAACGTACCCCTTCCAACAATACGGGGCCATACCCCCTGATAGAACTTCAAATAAGGAGAAAACCTATGACCTTTCTGCAATCTATTCTTCTGGGCCTGATCCAGGGCGTGGCGGAATTTCTGCCCATCTCCAGCTCCGGCCATCTGGCCATCGCCCAGAATCTGCTGAACATCAACGCCGAGGTCCCCGCCTTCTACGACGTACTGCTGCATCTGGGTACGCTGGTGGCGGTGTTCGTGGCCTATTGGCAGGACATCTGCGACATGGTGCGGGAATTTTTCTGCGGCATCGGTGATCTGGTCCACCACAGCACCCCTACGCCGGTACCCCCGGCCCGCCGCCTGATCCTGCTGATTATTTTGGGTACGCTGCCCCTGTTTGCCATCCTGCCTATCAAGGACACGGTGGAGGGCCTGAAGAACAGTATGGTATTCATCGGCGCCGCCCTGATCGTCACCGGCTTCCTGCTGTTTTTCAGCGACCGGGCCCGCAAGGGCCGCAAGGATGCCCGCAGCGCCACGGTGCTGGATGTGTTGGCGGTGGGCGTCAGTCAGGCCATCGCCACGGTCCCCGGCATCTCCCGCTCCGGCATGACCATCACCACCGGCTGCTTCGTGGGCTTCGAGCGGAGGTTTGCCGTGCGCTTTTCCTTCCTGCTGTCCATCCCCGCCGTGCTGGGCGCCAACATCCTCAGTCTGAAGGATGCCCTCACCGGCGGCGTGGACTGGAGCCAACTGCCGGTATATCTGGCGGGCGTGGTGGTGGCTGCCGTCTCCGGCTACCTGTGCATCCGCCTGCTGAAGATGATCGCTGACAAGGGCCGCTTCGGTGCCTTCGCCTACTATTGCTGGGCCGCCGGTCTGGCTACCCTCATTCTGAACGCCGTCAAGTAACACCCGTTCTCTTGCACGAAAGGAAGTCCGCATGGCTGCTGCACCCAAAAAGAAGAAAACCTCGCAACCCGCAAAAAAGAATACCCGCACGCCGCCCCCTCCTGCCCCTACCTACGGCCGGGAGATCGCCGGCGGTGTCTGCCTGCTGCTGGCCCTGTGCGCCGTCGTGTCCTATTTTCAGGAGGAGGCCCTGTTCATCACCTTCTTCGGCGGCCTGCTGAAGGGGCTGCTGGGTTACGGCTACTGGCTGTCGGCCCCGGCCCTGCTGCTGACGGGCCTCCTGCTGCTGACCCACCGGGACCGCCCGGCCACCCTGCGCTCCGTATGTACGCTGCTGGTGCCGGTGCTCACCGGCTGCGGCCTGCATCTGCTGCTGTGCGCCCGCTCCTATGAGCCGGGCCTCACCGGCCTGCGGGAGCTGTGGCTCTCCGGCCGGTCCCTGCAAAGCGGCGGCGCCCTGTCCGGCGGTTTGGCCGTGGGCTTCTCCGCCGTATTCGGCAAGGTGCTGTCTCTGATCCTGTTCCTCCTCATGCTGCTGGCGGCCCTGTGTCTGGCGCTGCACTTCTCCCCCAAGGACGCCGTCCGCCGGGCGCAGGAGCGCCGGGAGGCGGAGCGGGAGGACATCCCGGAGGAAGCCCCCCCCGTCCGTGAGAAGGAGAGACCGGCGGAGAAGCGGCCCCGCCGCCGTGCCGCCATCGATATCCCCCTGGACGACGAGCCTCCCGCCAAGCAGCCGCAGCCCCGGCCGGAGGGACCCGCCTTTGCCCCCAAGGAGAAGAAGCCCTTCTTCTCCCGTAAGAGCAGCGCCGTCCGCACCCCGGATCAGGTGCTGCGGGGTGAGCCTGCGGAGGAAGCCGCCCCCGTGGCCCCCGCCGCTCCCGTTACTTCCCCACCGGCAGCGTCTGCTGCCCCCGCCCCTGTGGCTAAGCCCCGTGAAGCGGACAAGCCTTCCGTCACGGCGCAGGAGGTGCAGGACGCCACCGAGGAGGTGACCGCTGCGGTGGAGCAGGAGCTGGCTCAGCCGGAGGAGGCGTACCAGTATCCCCCCATCACGCTTCTGGATGAGAATACCGCCGACAACTATACGGAGGTGGGGGCTGAGCTGCGGAGCAACTCCCAGCGCTTGGCACAGACCCTTCAGAGCTTCGGTGTGGACGCCCGCCCCGGCGCTGTGGTCCACGGCCCCAGCGTCACCCGCTATGAGTTCACGCTGGAGCAGGGGGTGAAGCTGTCCAAGATCACCAACCTCGCCGATGACATTGCGCTGGCACTGGGGGCCAGCGGCGTCCGCATCGCCCCCATCCCCAATAAAATTTCCGTGGTGGGCATCGAGGTCCCTAACCGGGCCGTCACCCCCGTCCGCATCCGGGACGTGGTGGAGTCCCGCACCTTCACGGAGCATAAGTCCCCGGTGGCCTTCGCCGTGGGCAAGGACATCGGCGGCAGCTGCATTGTGGGGGATATCGGCAAGCTTCCCCATGTGCTCATCGCCGGTACCACCGGCTCCGGTAAGTCCGTGTGTACCAATTCCCTCATCGTCAGCATCCTCTATAAGTCCACCCCGGAGGAGGTCCGCTTCATCATGGTGGACCCCAAAATGGTGGAGCTGGCCCCCTATAACGGCATCCCACACCTGTTGATCCCCGTGGTGACGGACCCCAAAAAGGCCGCCGGAGCCCTGCAATGGGCGGTGTTCGAGATGATGAAGCGCTATAAGCTCTTCTCCGAGCACGGGGTCAAGGATCTGGCGGGTTATAATGCGCTGGCCCGGCAGGACGGGGAGCTCAAGACCATGCCCACAGTGGTGGTGGTCATCGACGAGCTGGCGGACCTGATGCTGGTGGCTGCCAAGGAGGTGGAGGAGTCCATCTGCCGGGTGGCCCAGATGGGCCGTGCCGCCGGGATGCATCTGGTCATCGCCACCCAGCGTCCCTCCTCCGACGTCATCACCGGCCTGATGAAGGCCAATATCCCCAGCCGCATCGCCTTCGCCGTGGCCTCCTCGCTGGAGTCCCGCATTATTCTGGATACCACCGGCGCCGAAAAGCTGGTGGGCAAGGGCGATATGCTCTATGCCCCGCTGGGGGCCGGAAAGCCCACCCGTGTGCAGGGCTGCTTCATCACTCCGGAGGAGATCGAGCGGGTGGTGGGCTTCGTCAAGACCACCGGCGAGGCGGAGTACTCCCGTGAGGTCATGGACAAGATCGAGCAGGCGGTGAAGGAGAAGGAAAAGGGCGGCGGAGGAAAGACCTCTGCCGAACCCGCCGAGGCACAGGAGGATGGCGACGAGCTGCTGCCCGCTGCCGTGGAGGTGGTTCTGGAAACGGGACAGGCCTCCGTCTCCATGCTCCAGCGCCGCCTGAAGCTGGGCTATTCCCGTGCCGCCCGTCTGGTGGATCAGATGGAGGAGCGGGGCATCGTCGGCCCCTTCGAGGGCTCCAAGCCCCGCCAGCTGCTCATCGACAAGGCCAAGTGGCAGGAGCTGCAAATGAGCAAGCAGCCCCAGCCGGAGCCGGAGATCGACCGCAGCGGCTCCATTCGTGACGTGTTCGAGAGCCGTGACGCACTGGAGTAACACCCTTGGCATGAAAACCGTATATCCTTTACCCAACAGGAATAAGGAGGACAGGCAAACGCCTGTCCTCCTTATTCCTGTTTTGCGTTATCGGTTTCATTTTCCAAGATAAATACATGGGGAGCATCTTCCTGCAAATAGGCTTCTTCACACGCCTGCTGTGCGGCGATCAGAATATTGATCGCTTGTTCAGCTGCCCGCATCATGGTCAAATACATCTCTTTATAATCAGCCAAAATAATCACCCTTTTCTATTCTACCATATTGTGGCTATATCCACAATATGGTTTTTCTGCTTTTCTTTCTATAATGATTTGAGAAGAAAGGTGGTGACCGTGATGTTTGATTACAGCCCCCTGTGGGAAACTATGCAGCGCCGTGGCGTCTCCCAGTACCAGCTGCTGAAGAGCGGCGTGGATAACAAGACGCTGGACGCTTTGAAAAAGGGCCGCAACATCACCATGGTCACGCTGGAAAAGCTCTGCCGCATTATCGGCTGCACCCCCAATGACGTCATCCGCTTCTCCGATGAGCCCCGCTGACGGACTGCCGGAGTACCTTCTGACTTCAAAAGGAGGACAGGCAAACGCCTGTCCTCCTTTTCCGTGTATCTGCAAGAGTTTTCCCCGCAGGCCGCACCTGTTTTCTCCTGCGCCCCGCCCTTGACGGTAGGGCGTTTTTCCGCTAAAATAGGACATACTGGAGTAAAATACACATTTTCAGATAAACGAGGTAGCATTATGGCAAATGGATTCATCGATAAAGCCCGCATCACCGTCCGGGCCGGCAACGGCGGTAACGGAGCCGTGGCCTTCCACCGGGAGAAATACGTGGCCGCCGGCGGCCCTGACGGCGGCGACGGCGGCGACGGCGGCAGCATCATCGTGCAGGTGGATGACAATATGTCCACCCTGATGGACTTCCGCTACAAGCGCAAATATGTGGCAGCCCCCGGTGTAGACGGCCAAGGCGGCCGCAAGAGCGGCAAGGACGGCCAGAGCCTGACCATCCGGGTCCCCAGAGGCACTCTCATCCGGGATGCCGAGACCGGCGAGATCATCAAGGATATGTCCGACAGCGAGCCCTTCGTTCTTTGCAAGGGCGGCCGGGGCGGCTGGGGCAACCAGCACTTCGCCACCCCCACCCGGCAGGTACCCCGCTTCGCCAAGGCGGGCCTTCCCGGCGAGAGCCACGACGTGGTGCTGGAGCTGAAGCTGTTGGCGGACGTGGGTCTGGTGGGCTTTCCCAACGTGGGCAAGAGCACCCTCCTGAGCGTGGTCAGCAAGGCCCATCCCAAGATCGCCAACTACCACTTCACCACCCTCTATCCCAATCTGGGCGTGGTGTATGTGGATGAGGGCGTATCCTTCGTTATGGCGGATATCCCCGGCATCATCGAGGGGGCCAGCGAGGGGGCCGGGCTGGGCCACGACTTCCTGCGGCACATCGACCGCTGCCGTCTGCTGGTGCATCTGGTGGATGTCTCCGGTAGCGAGGGCCGGGACCCCATAGCGGACTTTGACGCCATCAACGCCGAGCTGAAGCAGTATAGCCCACAGCTGGCCCAGAGGCCCCAGATCGTGGTGGCCAACAAGACGGACCTGTTGGCGGACCCTGACCAGCTGGAGGCCTTCCGCTCCCATGTGCAGGAGGCGGGCTATGAGTTCATGGCCATGTCCGCCGCCACCCATCAGGGGACCCGTGAGCTGGTGCAGGCCATCGCCCGCCGCTTGGCGGAGCTGCCGCCGGTGACGGTCTATGAGCCGGAGTATGTACCCCGCCCGCCGGAGGTGGATACCACCGCCCCGCTGGATATCCACCGGGATGACCACACCTGGCTGGTGGAGGGGCCGTGGCTCCAGCGGCTCATGGGCAACATCAATTTTTCCGACTATGAGAGCCGGATGTACTTCGATAAGGTTCTGCGCCAGTCGGGTCTGTTCGATCAGCTGGAGCAGATGGGGATCCAGGACGGGGATATCGTCTCCATGTACGATCTGGAATTTGAGTATCAGCGCTGAGAGCCTGGACATTTTTTGCTCGTCCACTCGCCCCATATCGGACCGGGACCTGACGGCCGAAGGAATACCGTTTTTGTCCCATGGGACACGCCGCCGTCTCCCAAACCGGGACTTGTTCCACATAGAAAGATTTGTCCCGCCGGTGAGCCATTTTCCCACGGAGGATTTTTTCTGCGGTGGAAGATCCTCCGTTGGGAGAAAAAATTTCGTGGAAGAGAAAAAGCAGCATAAAAAACGAAAAGCAAACCCAAGGGAGGGAGGAGCAGCGCTCCTCCCTCCCTTGGGTTATCTGCAATGATTGGATGAACGCATCATCCATTTTCTTTCTCCTGATCCTTCTTTGCAAAAACAGGGTACAGTCTCTGAAAAAGGTGGCGGTCATCAAAAGGCCCAGGTGCCGCTGCGGAAGATGGGGACCACCTTGCCGCCGTCGCACACGGCGTCGATGGAGAGGTCCGCCGAGCCGATCATGAAGTCCTCGTGGATCATGGAGTCGTTGACACCCAGCGCCCGGCACTCCTCCAGCGTCTTGCTCTGGAAGTCCCGGATGGTATCGGCGAAGCCCATGCCCAGCGCCAGATGGCAGCAGGCGTTTTCATCAAAGAGGGTGTTATAAAACAGCAGGCCCGTCCGGTTGATGGGGGAGTCAAAGGGAACCAGTGCACACTCGCCCAGATAGCAGCTGCCCTCGTCCATGGTGATGAGCTTGGTCAGCAGGTCGTTGTTGACCTCGGCGTGCCACTCCACCGCCTTACCCTCGTGGAAGCGGATCCAGAAGCCGTCGATGAGCTGGCCCTGATAGCTCAGGGGCTTGGTGGCGTAGACGATCCCCTCGGCCACGCCCTTCATGGGGGAGATGAAGCACTCCTCCGTGGGGATGTTGGGATTGAAAAAGACGCCCTGCAGGCTGGTCTCGCCGCCGCCGCAGAACTGCGCCTCCGGGATCATGCCCACGGTGAAGTCCGTGCCGTTGGCGCTCTTGTAGCGCAGCTCCCGGATGCCCAGACCGCTGAGGTACCGGCACCGGTCATGGAGGTCCTTGTTGTGGGCCTCCCATGCCGCCACGGGGTCCTCGTCCACCCGGCTGGTGGAGAGAATGGCCTCCCACAGCTTCTCGATGGCCTGACTGGTCCGCAGCTCCGGGAACAGCTTTTTAGCCCATGCGGCGCCGGGGACGGCGGCGATGCACCACTGGTACTTATTCTCGATCTGATCCCGGTATTTCTTGATGACGGGGTACAGCCGCTGCTGGCTCTTGGCCATCTTCTCCTGATCGACGCCCTTCAGACCGTCGGGGTCCTCGCTGAGCAGATAGATGCGGCAGGGTATGGTATCCACATAGTGCTGCCAGCGGGCTTCCTCGTAGTTATCAAGCTTGGAGAGGGTGGTCAGGGTCCGATAGCGGTAGTGGAGCTTTTGCAGGGGCTGATAGCTCCAGTCCACCACCACCTTCTTGGCCTTGCGCTTATAGCATTCCTCCACCAGCAGCTTCACAAACTCCGGCTGATCCAGATCGGCGGCGATGAATACCTCCTGACCCGGCTGCACATTGACGCCGGAGGCGGCGATCAGCTGGGCATATTTCCTCAAAACGGTCTTTTTCACGGCGATCCCCTCCTGTATTCTGATGGTTTGGTGTCATTATAGCACGCCTGACGGCAGATGGAAAGGGCTTTCTTGCAAGCGGAGACGGGATGTGGTAGGATAGGGGATAGAAGATGAATGGTAAGGGAGAGATGCCCCATGGAGATCGTTTACGCAGACCCACGCATCGTGGTGGCGGTGAAGCCTGCCGGGGTGCTGAGCACCGACGAGCCCGGCGGGATGCCCCAGCTGCTGCGGCAGGAGCTGGGGACCCCCTGCATCCGCACGGTACACCGGCTGGATGCCGCCGTCAGCGGGCTGATGGTCTACGCCCGGTCGGCCAAGGCGGCCTCCCTGTTGTCGGAGCAGCTCCGCAGCCGCACCTTCGGCAAGGAGTATCTGGCGGTGGTCCACGGCGTGCCGGAGGGGGGCGTGATGACGGACCTGCTGGGGCGGGATCCCGTCCGGCGGCGTACCTATGTGGCGGCGGAGCCGGGGAAGGACGTGCGCCCGGCGGAGCTGTCCTATGAGGTGCTGGGGAGCCGGGAGGGGCTGTCACTGGTGCGTATCCGGCTGCACACCGGGCGGACCCATCAAATTCGGGTGCAGTTTGCCTCCCGTGGGTTTCCGCTGGTGGGGGACCGGAAATACGGCGGGGGAGAGGAAGGGGAAAGCATTGCCCTGTGGTCGTGGCGGCTGGAGTTTACCCATCCGCAGACCGGGGCGGCCATGCGGTTTTCCAAACTGCCGCCCAAGGAGACCCCGTGGCTGGGCTTTCCCATGCCCCTGACAGGGAGATAGACAGAAAAAGAGACTGCCGAAGGGGTTCGGCAGTCTGAGACTGTCGGAAAAACCCTCCGGGTTTTCCGACAGAAAGCTTGCAGTCTGCTGCGTGCATAATTTGTGCGCCTATGGCACACAAATTCCACACTTGCAGCCTGAGAAGTATTTTCTCTCACGCACATGTCGTGAGAGAAAATGATTTTACTTCTTTGCCGCCTGCGGGCGGCAAACTCTGCGAGGCTTTTTTGACACGCTGAGACTGCCGAAGGGGTTCGGCAGTCTCTTTTCATGCGGAAAATTACGGCTCCTCCCGGTGCTTTCTGCGGCGCAGGAGGAAGGCGATGCCGCCCATGGAGAGCGTGGCCATCAGCGGCCACAGGAGGGGCGCGCAGACGTCGCCGGTGGGGGGCGTGGGGTCCTCCAGCTCCTGAGCCTTGAACTGCCAGTCCAGACAGCCAATAGCGGATCGGAAATCGTTGCCCATGGTCAGGGGGACGTTCAGGGTCACGGTGAGCTCCAGATCGCCGCCGGGGGCGATGGTCCCCAGCTCCGTCCAATCCGTCAGCTGAGCCGTCTCATGGGCAGGGGCATCGAAAAGGGTGGAGGTGGGAGCCTGCACCGTCAGGGTCATCTGAGAGAGAAATTCCTCGGAACCGGACTCGGACCCCAGAGAGCGCAGGTACAGCCGCACCCGATGGCCGCTGTCGTTTCGCAGACGCAGGGTCTGGGTAAGCCGGTCGCCGGGCATGACGCCCTTAAAGTCCGGGAACAGGTCGGAGGGGGAGTAGTCGCTGCCGGGAAGGAACACGAAGCTCTGAGCGTCGCCGTCATAGGTGACGGAGCCGGTATCGGCGTAGGCGGCGCAGAGACAGGACAGGAGCATCAGCAGCGTCAACGCCAGAGAACAGATGTTTTTTCGTTTCATGCCGTCCCCTCCTTACTGATACTGGGCCACTCGGCCCGGCGTGATGGTGACGCCCCAAGCCTGCCCCGCAGCCTCCTCCGGGGCGCTCTGGATCGCCTCCGCCATGATCTCCAGCGCCTGCTTGCCGCCGTCGGCATCGTTGTAGCTGCCGGTGAGGGTCAGGCTGTCAATGAGCGGGGTTTCGGGCTGCTGACCGGGGGCCACGGGGTAGGTGCAGTAGTAATAGTCGCCATACGCTACCCAGCCGTCGCCGGGGGTGAAGGCGGGGATGGCTGCCGTGCCGCCGATGTGTTGGCCGTCGTCATTGACCCGGTAGGTCACCAGCTTCACCCGGAGGTAGGCGTCAATGTCACCGGTGTTGGTGACGTTGACGTTCTTCTTGGTCGTGCCGTCAAAGTCCTCCGTGACGGTGCAGGACACATGGGCGGGAGTGAACCGGTTGGGGACGGGGTCCGTATGGGTGATGAGATACGCCAGCGTGGCGCCGGTGAGGGCCAGCGCCAGCAGAACCAGCGTCAGAAGCAGCGCACCCGGCTTCCGGGGCGAAGGATATTTTCTGCGTGCCACAAACAGTTCCTCCTTTCTCAGTGTCGGATCCCGAAGATATTGGCGATAACATCACTGAAGCCGTTGAGCCAGCGGTCATTCTTCAGGGTGTTGGTGCAGGTGATGCTGCCGCTATTGCGGCCGGCGGTGAGGGTGCAGCCGTCCGGCTTATCGGGGTCGTAGGCGGCGTCGCAGCGCCAGCTCCAGCCGGTGTCCTCCGCAAGGGTGTATTTGCCCGCCGGAAGCTCATAGAGGGAGACACTGCTGCTGCCCACCACCGTGACTTGGGTGTAGAGATCGCCGTTGCGGTAGACGTTGAACACATAGGGTTCGCCGTCAGCGCCGCCGGTCTTGGTGACGGTCAGGGTGCAGGCCCTGACGTGGAGCAGGAAGGCGGGGTCGCCGCTGGTGTGGCTCCAGGCCTCTCCGGCACAGCTCGTGTGCAGGAAGGTGGTGTCGGCGGTGATGTTGGTGTCACCGATGGAGATGGTGGCCTGCACGGGGATGTCCTGCTTGGTGTTCACGATATCCGTCAGGCGGGTGGTGTCGTAGCTGTAAGCAGAGTTTAGCTTGGGTTCGGCGCCGGTCATGGATACGGTGGCAGCGTCGGTGCCATTGTGGAACCAGCTGGTGGAGGTGCGGTAACCGGGCAGCGTGGCCCTATCGAAGGTGTCGCCGTAGTAGACGGTGCCGTCCTCGTAGGTGAGCGTCGGCTTAAAGACGTTGACCTTGCCGGTGGCGCTGCCGCTCTGTTTGGCGGCCGGTGTGCCGCTGGAATCCGCCTGCGGCTCCGTTTTGGGGGATACCGTGACGGAGACGGCGCAGGAGGTGTCCGCCCGCAGCTGGGCCAGGTCGGTGACGGGGCTGCCGTCCGGGCCTGTGAGGGAGACGGTGATATCCACGTAGGCGGTCTGCCACGGCTCCAAGCCGTAGGGGTGATCGGAGTCGGTGGCCTTGGTCAGATCCAGAGAGATGCTGCCCACCTGCACGGTGGAGCCGCTTTGCAGCTGGCTGGCAGTGAGACTGCCCAGCAGATAGACGTTATAGTCCTGCGCTGCAACGGTGACGGGCTGGATGGGGACGTTTACCGTGGGCTGGGGGAACTCCCGGACAGGGGTCTCGGAGTCTTTGCTTTCATAGACGCCGGCCCCGGCGTTGGTGGGGACATTGTTGCCGCCCAGAAAGCCGGGCTGAGGCTTGACGCTGAAGCGGATGACCAGCTTATGACCCCGGTAGCTGACGCTGCCGTGATTGGTGACGGTACCCACGTAGTTCTCGGAAAAGTCAAAGCCTGTGACGCTGACGGTATTGCCGTCTATCGCGGCAGTGGCGCCCATGGCGGTGTCGTTTTGGCGCCATGTGTAGGTGTCGCCGTCCTTACCGGTGCAGGCGTAGGTCTCCAGCGTGATATCAGAGGCGGTGCTTCCGGCCGGAAGGGTGAACTGGGGGGAGATGATATCCCGGACTACGGATCCCTCCGTCAGGGTGGAGGAGGAGCCGCCGGTTTCGATGTTGTCGGAGATCTGCTGGAAGATGTTGCTGAGGGAACCGGCGTCCGCCGCAGACAAGTAGTAGCTGGGGGTGCGGGGCGTGCCGTTGTTGGAGGACACCTGCTGCATGAACCAGTTGCAGGCGCTGTTCATGGACTTGCTGTTCTGATCGAGGTCGCCGCTTGGCTCGGTGCCGGCGCTGACGGCGTTGGCTCCGGCGAAGATGCCGATGGTGTAGACGGTGGCTCCGGTGGTCTTGATGGTGCCGGCATAGGTGATGGCGTTGTCGGCGACATCCTTCTCAAAGCCGTTGAAGCTGGTGGGGGCGCCGTCCGTAAAGACGATGACCACACGGTTGCGCTTTTCGTTAGGCTGCACGGGGTTGGCGGAGAGGATGCGCTGGGCCATGTCCAGACCCAGATCCGTCCGGGTGGCGCCGCTGGCGGCCAGAGCATCAATGGCGGTGGAGACCATAGTCTGACCGGCGGAGGTGTCCACTTTCTGAAGAACGTCCTTGAGGTTCTGGTCGGTGATGTTGTGATAGGCCACGCCCACGCTGCCGCTGTTGCTTCCGGCGATGGACAGCAGCTCCGTGTTGTCGCCGTAGCCGGACTTGCTGGCGAAGCCCACCACGGCGATGCGGTGGGAGATGTCGTCCTCGGTGCCGAGGGCACCGTCAGCGCCCTTGGCCTTCTCCTCCACGGCATTTGCAAAGGTGGCGGCGGCATTTTTCAGGGCTTCCAGACGGGTGATGCCGCTATCTGTGGTGCTGCGGCTGTAAAGCGTGGCAGCCGTGAAGTTGGTGCTGTCGCCTGTGGAGGTGCCGATGGTCTGCACCGTGCCGTTGGCATCGGTATAGGTGTAGGTATAGACGGTCTGAGTGGTATCGATGGATGCGAGATAGAGATAGCCATCGTCTGTGCTGCTGATGGCAGGTGCTGCATCATCGCCTCGACTGGATGCGATCTGCGTGCCATCCGGGAGGGTATAGGTGTAGGTGCGGTTGTTTCCGTAACCGGAACGACTCACGGTGACCTTCTGGTATTCGCCATTGATCTTGGCGTAAAGGTCATCTTTGTTATCCCAGAGATTTGTGTACGTTGAGTCGGACCACCAATCATGATCTTCGTTATTTCTTCCGTTGGTGATGGGGGTGTATTGGATGCTGTCGTTCCGGGAGGTGACGGTAACGGCGACATAGCTGCCATCGGAGAGCTTATACCAGAGGTTATCCTGCTTCTCATAGAGATCGCTGTTCTGACGGGTATTGCCGGAGTAGGCCGTGTAGATCAGTTGCCCCATATCATCCTCCATAGAGCCGGACTGGTCCAGGACCAGAATGACGTCCGTGGGGACGTCGCTGGTGACGGTACTGATGATCTTGCTGCCGGTGGCGTAGGCCTCCAGCGTGATGTCATAGGCACCGGTATCCTCGTTATAAACGGAGGTCTTGTTGACTGCCATGCCGTTATTGCCGTTATCGCTGCCGGTATTGGCATCACCGGCGGCACGGACCGGGGAGCGCCGGGGGGCGGCACCGCTGACCGGGGGCAGGAAGGGGGCCACGTCGGTGAAATTCACGGTGGGGTAGTCGATGGAGGAGCTGACGGTGTCCGGGGAACTCTGGGCATCGGAGACACCAAAGACCAGACCGGGCATCAGGGTCAGCAGCATGGTGACAGACAGCACCAGCGCCACAAGGGCTTTTCTCTTCATATGCCGCATTTTTTTCATGTGCCGCACCTCCTTAACCCTGTGTTGGCCAGCCCAGCGCCTCCAGAGCGGTGACGCCGTTGTTGGCAGTCTGGACAGCCTCGGCGGCCACATGGACTGTGGCGGTGGCGTTCTGATACTCGTTGCCCATACCGGCGTCAAAGGTGACGCAGGTGAACAGAGGGGCGGTGGTCTCGCCGGGGCGGATGGCCTTGTTGCAGTAGAGGTAGCCGTCGAGACCCAGCGTCCAGTCGGTGGTGTTGAGGTCAGGCTTTACCAGCGAGGGATCCGGCGTGCCGTCGCCGGTGAGGCGGATGTCGCCGGTGAGGCGGACACGGATCCATGCGTCGGCTTCGCCGGTGTTGCGGACCTCGGCAATTTTGGTGACGGTGGTGCCGGGCATGATGCCGGTAAGATCCTCGAAGGGCTGGGTCTTATCCGCATCCGCCCACTCCTCCACAGCAATGGAGACATTGCCGGTGGTGATGACATTGCGTGCCGTTCCGTCGGCGCTGAAATACGCCAGCGTTCCGGCTGCCAGCGTGGCCACGCAGATGGCCAGCACCGACAGTAATAACAGCTTTCGTTTCATGTGGTTGCTCCTTTCCTGTCTATGGTCAGCCTCCATAGGGAGGACAGAGAAGGTGGTTGACCGCAGCGGTCAAACCGGTGCAGCTGCCGGTAACAGCTGCCCTGGTTTGGCCGGGCCTCCGGAGAGGCCACGGCCGCCGGTGTTCCCGCTGGTAACAGGTTCACCGGGGCGGCAGGGAGCCTACAGGGGGGCTCTCTGCCACCCGACACGACCCGCTGGTAACAGGCGTGCCGGGATCAGCCGGGTCACAGGACCCGTGCCGCAAAAAATAGGGAGGAGATAGCGAAGTCAGGGAAGCCGATCTGCTTCCTGTTGGGGAAATTACTGCCAGTTGGTGGCGTCGCCGCCCCAAGGATCGTAGTTGGCGCCGAAGGCGGCATCCATAGCCTCGGCAGCGCTGTCAAAGCCCTCGGCCTGACAGGCTACGGCGAACACGGGGCAGGAGACGCTGCTCCAATCCCAGCCCTCGTCCAGAGTGACTTCCTTGCCAAAGGCGTAGCACTTGCCATCCTTGCCGAAATCGACGGACTTGTCGAGATACACGCCCTGAACGAGCTGCTCGGTGGTGGCACCGGCCTCAACGGCCTGATAGTAGTCGGCGAAGTAGACATTGTACTTGATGCCGTCCATGGTGGTCTCGAAGTAGTTCCACTTGTTGCCATGCGTCCAGATCCACTCAACGCCCTCAGTGGAGGTGATATTGCCGTCAACGACCTTGTTGCCGAAGTTGAAGTGCAGGACGTTCATGCCGGCGTTGAAGGTCTCATAGCCGTCGTCCAGAGCGGCGGGAATGGCGAAGTAGGCACGGATATAGGCCTTCTCGGAGCCGGTGTTCCGGACGGTGACCATCTTGTCCACGTAGTTCTTGGCGGTGGGCATACCCAGCTCATCCTTCTCGCCCTGTGCAGAGCCGACGATGGGGGACAGCTTCTTGTTCTGCGTGAAGGGCTGAAGGCCATTCTCGCCACGCTCCTGCTCGATCAGGTCGATCTTGACGTTGCCCACGGCAAAGGTGTTGGTTTCGTTGTCGGTGTCGGTGAAGTAGGCCAGAGAGGCACCGACGATGGCGATGGCGGCCAGCGCCACGCACAGGAACAGAGCAGTGATCTTCTTTTTCATGTAATTGCGCTCCTTTTTGCTTGATTTTTGGGTATCAGAATGTGCAAGGGATCACTTGGTTACTTGCTGACCTCGGCCCAAGCGGCATCAGCCGTGGCGAAGTGATCCTTCTGGATGGCGTAGGCCTTAAAGGTCAGGGTGGGGGCATCCGTCTTGGCGGTTTCGAGCATAGTCCTGGTCACATCGCTCTTCACGGTGACGGCATCGCCTGCCAGCACGGAGAAGGTCTGGTCGGCGGCGGAGGCGGGAACCTCACGGTAGTAAACGCCATCCACGCCAGGCAGAGCGGTCCAGCCCTCAGCAATGGCATAGGTGATGAAGTCCTTCAGGTCAGCAGACTCCGTGACCTTCACGAACAGCCAGCAGGCTTCGGAATTGGCCTTGACGGTGACGGTGGGGTCCTTGGCGATGGTGTTGCCGGGAACCATCTTGTAGTCTGCGGTGGTCTCGGTGAGGCCGATGTTGATATCGCCCACGGTGAAGGTGTTCTTCACCTCGGCGGTCTGATCGGTCAGCCAAGCCAGCGTGCCGCCGACGACACCGGCCACCAACAGGGTCAGAGCCAGAACCAGCGCCAGAGTTTTCTTTTTCATACTTGCTTCTTCCTTTCTTGCAAACTATGCATTTATTTCCACGGCGTGGGGCGCAGCCCATGTGCCGTCGAAACCGGGGGGAAAATCAGCCATGGAAGGCGGCCCAAGCGGCGCCGGCATTGGCGAAGCCGTCGGCCTGAATGGCCTCGGCCAACACGGTGATCTGGAAGTCCTCCAGAGTGGCCAGCTGGTCGCTGGTGGCCCACTCGGGCAGGGTCACTTTGTCAAACAGGACAGGCAGGACCACATCACCGTCGGGGGCGGCAACGGTCTCGTTGTAATAGAAATAGTAGGTCAGAGTGTCAGTGGTCTTGTCGTAGACGAAGTACTTGGCATTGGCCAGCATTTCCTCGGTGTCCACCATGTTATCGGGGATGATGCCGTCCCACTTGGCGGCGTTGGCTTCCACGAAGTTCACCATGCGGATCAGGGGATAGGCGTTCTCCACACCGGTGGGGCCGTCCTCGGCAAACTCGGGGTCAGTACACAGGGCGATGATGGCCTTGGCGTTGTTGAAGGTGACCTTCATGCGGACGTAGCTCAGGTCGCTGCCCTCCTCAACGGTGACGGTGGGGTCCTTGGTGTAGGTGTGGCCGGGGAGCAGATGGTACTCGTTGGCCTTCACACGGTCAGCGCCCTCCACAGGCGTGCCGTCGGTGGTCACCTTGGCCTCGTCCAGCGTGATCTTCACGTTGCCGACGGTGAAGGTGTTGTTGACCGTGTCTGTGCCGGTGAGGTAGGCCAGCGTGCCGAACACACCGGCGGCTACCAGCAGCAGGGCGCAGCACAGGGTCAACAGGGGTTTGATGCGGTTCCTTGCTTTCATGGTTTTTCCTCCTGCATAAAATGATAACAAATGATATGGTGAGCCTTGCGGCAGGACCGACGGATCTATGCCTTTTGACTGTCCTGACGGATGCGCTTGCCCTGCTCCTTGCCGGAGCCGCCGGAGAGCAGGTCCGGCAGGAAGGTCAGCAGCAGCAGGACGGCCCCGGCGGAGATGGCCACGTACAGGCCGGGGGGGTGCTGGATGTAATTGGCTGCGTAGCCCAGCTTGGGAATGGCAAACACCGGGGTGCCGATGACGTTTTTATAATGGACGAGGCTGGCGTCCTCGGCGTCGTTGGCGTCGCCCTTGGTGCGGAAGCGCAGGGTAGAGGGATCGTCCTCGTCGGGGACCACCTCCACCACCCGGTGGGTGGCCACGGTGTTCTCATCCAGCATGAAGGTGATGACCTGCCCCGGCCGGATGGCGGCGGAGTCCACCTTTTTTACGTAGATGAGGGAACCCACATGGTAAGTGGGCTCCATGGACCCGGACAGGACGGTGAAGGTGCGGATGCCGGCCAGTCGGACGCCGACCAGCGCCACGGCCAGAAGGACTACCAGCGCCACCAGAATGGTGCTGATGATCTGTAAGAGCTTTTTTGCGGTCATAGGGGGTTCCTCCCGGAGATAGCTTGGAGCACTTGGTGGGTGCAGGACTATTAAAGCATCTTTTGCTTGTGTAGAACGTCGAAACAGAGCAACTGTCCTGAAATTTCCAGTCATATTGCGTGGGGAATGTCAAACAATGACGGAGATGGGGGCAGAGAGGATAAGTGGACAGGTGGAGACATATATGTCTGTACACATTATAAACGACATATATGTCCAAAGTCAAGACGAACGTGCCATTATGCGTGTAAAATTTCCGACATGATTCGACAAAAATCGCCGATGGAGCATAGTAATGAACCATAGGGAGGTCGCACATGAAGCAATATCCAAACATTGATGCCATTATCGAGGACAGCGACACCAAGGTGCAGGATCTGGCGAAGGTCATCGGCGTCAGCACCAAGCAGATCCGGCGCTGGCGGGACGGCACCAGCGAAATGGGTATTGAGAAGCTGGAGAAGCTGTGCCGGTATTATCACGTCAGCGCCGACTACATTCTGGGGCTGCCCAGAGATCTGGAGTGGCCCAGAGGGTGACGAGGATCCGGGACAGCTTTCCATCCTGTGAGGATGGGGGGTTCTCCCGCAGCCTTGGCGAGTAGGTGAGGCGTCAAAAAACAGGACAGGGTCCGGTTCCCTTGGGAACCGGACCCTGTCCTGTTTATAAAAGAGGGAAGAGGTCAGGCTTTTTTCTGCTTCCGCAGGACCACCACGACCACGGCGGCGGCTGTACCCAGCACCGCCACGGCGCCCAGTGCGATATACAGGGCGGTGTGGCTGTCGGAGGTCTGGCGGGTGTCCGCTGTGTCGGCGGAGGTGTCGGGGGTGGTGACGGCGGCCGTACCGGTGCCGCCTGCGGTGGCGGTAGCCAGCTCCGTGCCGCCGGAGGTGAGGGTGTAGGTCTCGCCGGAGGTCATGGCCGCCGAGGAGAAGAACACGAACCGGGCGTCGTACACGGCTTCGCCGGTGTAGACGGCGGTACCGTCGGAGGACCGGATGGTGAAGGTGCTGCCCTTGGAAATGCTGATGCTGCTGCCGGATTGGCCATCCATCTGACCGGGCATCTGGCCGCCGGGCTGGCTGTCAGAGGAGCCGTCAGGGGCCGTCTGGCCATCGGGGAGCTCCGGAGGCGTGGTGCCGCCGCTGCCGTCGGGAGGCGTAGGTTGGCTGCCGTTACTACCGCTGGGGGGCGTGGGACGGGAGTCACTGCTGCTGTCGGAGCCGCTGGGCAGCTGGGGAGGCGTGGCGCCGTCGGAGGAGCCGCCGGGCTGACCGCCTATGCTGCCGGGCCGGCCGCCGCCCATGCTGCCCATGCCGGTGGAGCCGAACATGACGTAGGGCTGGGAGTCGCCGGAGAGGGTGATGCCCATGCCGGCGCTGCCGCCGGCGGCCAGCACGGTGCCGCCTGTGATGGAGAGGGTGCCGTCGGCGTCCAGTGGCTGGTTATCGGCGGTGCTGTTGGTCCAGACCATCACAGTGCCGCCGGAGATGGAGAGGGTGCCGTTGGAGTCGATGCCGTCGCCGGAGGTGGTGTCCATCACCAGCGTACCGCCGGAGATGGAGAGGGTGAAGGCGTAGCCGGTGAGGTCGGAGTTGGCGGCATTGAGGCAGTCGTCACCGGCGTGGATGGTGATATTGCCGCCGGCGATGCTGAGGTCTGCCGCCTCCAGTCCCTCGTTGCAGCTGTTGACGGTGATGGTGGGGCCGTCGGTGCCGGTGGCGCCTACGGTGAGGTAGTAGTCGCTGTGGACGGCGTCATCCCCGGCGTCAATGGTCAGGCCACCGCTGAGAATGGTCAGGGACGCCTCGGCGTTGATGGCGTCGTTGACGGGGGCGCTGATGGTGAGGGTCAGGTCACGGATCACCAGCCACGCCTCCCCCTCCTCATCGGTGGCGGCGCCGGACTTGATGCCGTTTTTGCCGTTGGCGTTCACCGTCAGGCTGCCGCTGCCGCACAGGGTCACCTGAGAGCCGTCCTTGCACTTGATGACGGCGTTTTCGGCGTTGGTGTTATCGGGATAGCTGTCGTCGTTGTTGGTCTCGGTGTCGCTGAGGATATTGGCGGTGCCGTCCTGAGCCACGATGGTGACGCCGGAGGACTTATTGCAGGCGATGGCGGCGGTGCCGTCGGCGGTGAGGGTCAGGCCGCTGAGCACCAGCGTGACGCCGGTGACGCCCTTCTTCACGGTGATGGAGCCGCTTTGGCAGCTGCCGGATACGATATAGGTACCGGCGGCTTCAATGGTCAGGGCCGTGCCGTCGATGTCGTAGCCGGTGTAGTCGCCGTCCTTGGCGGTGATGGCGATGTCGGTGAAGGTGAAGGCGGTGGCCCCGTCGGTATCATATGCGGTACTCTCCGCCGCCCACACACGGGCAGGCAGCAGGGCCAGCAGCATCAGCGCCGCCATGGCGGCCGCCAACCAACGGGAGAGAGAATTTGCTTTGGCCATACAGATCATCCTTTCTTCAAAAGCGTTCCCGCCGGTTCCCCCGGCGGATGAGCAGAGTATAGCCGCCGTGGCTAAAGCCCGGCTAAAGGAAAAGAGGAAATTTTCTTTAGGTAGGCTTTAGCGTCCCACGCTATCATAGGGCCATCCAAACAAAAAGGAGGTGCCGGTATGGGGATCCAATATAGCTTCCGGCGGTACGAGAAAAAGTATTTCCTGTCGCCCCGTCAGCAGGAGCAGCTGCTGCAGCGCATCGCCCCCTACATGAAAGAGGACGCCTTCGGCAGCTACACCATATGCAACATCTATTATGACACGCCGGAATGGCGGCTGATCCGGGCCTCGCTGGAAAAGCCCGCCTATAAGGAGAAGCTCCGGGTCCGCAGCTACGGTGTTCCCACGGAGACGGATCGGGTGTTCGTGGAGCTGAAGAAGAAGTTCGATGGCGTGGTGTATAAGCGCCGCATCACCACGGAGGTGCCGCAGGTGGAGCCGCTGCTGTGCAGATCGACGGAGGCCAAGTGCCAGATCGGACGGGAGATCCAGTGGTTCCAGCGGCAGAACCGCACCCGGCCCCGTGTGTTCATCGGCTATGACCGGCTGGCCTTTGCCGGACAGGAGGATCCGCAGCTGCGGCTGACCTTCGACACGGATCTCCGCTGGCGGGACACGCAGCTGGATCTGTGCATGGGGGACTGGGGCGCACCCATCCTGCAGGGGGAGGATATCCTCATGGAGCTGAAGCTGCCGGAGGCGTGCCCCCTGTGGCTGACCCACGCACTGACGGAGGTGGGGGCATTCCCCACGTCCTTCTCCAAATACGGGACCTGTTACAAAGAACATATTTTGAAAAAGGAGGCGCTTTTCAGTGCTTGATTCTATCCTCACTTCGGGCTTGACCCTTCCGACCTTCCTCATTTGTACGGCGGCATCGCTGATTTTGGGCCTGCTGACGGCGCTGGTGTGTATGTACCGCCAGCGGTGCAGCCGGGGCTTTGCGGTGACGCTGGCCATCCTGCCGGCGATGGTGCAGATGGTGATCCTGCTGGTCAACGGCAACATCGGCGCCGGTGTGGCGGTGGCGGGAGCCTTCAGTCTGGTGCGGTTCCGCTCCGTTCCCGGTACGGCCCGTGAGATCGGGGCCATCTTCCTGGCCATGGCCATCGGCCTTGCCACAGGCATGGGCTATGTGGCGCTGGCGGCCATCTTCTTCGTCATCGTGGCGGCGGCGCTGCTGGCGCTGACGGCCATGAGCTTCGGGGAGCGCAGTCCCCGTGAGCGGCTGCTGAAGATCACCATTCCGGAGAATCTGGACTACGACGGATTGTTTGACGACATCTTCCGGCAGTACACCTCCAGCCACACGCTGGAGCGGGTGAAAACCACCAATATGGGGACCCTCTATGAGCTGCAGTACCACATCACCCTGAAGGAGGCGCAGGTACCCAAGGCGTTTCTGGATGCCCTGCGGTGCCGCAACGGGAACCTGAACATTCTTTGCTCCCGTGAAATGCAGAAGGAGACGCTTTGACGGCGGGGCGCAGATATTGTATAATCAGGCTGGGTGATATATATGCGCTTATTGATCGCAGAGGACGAGCTGGATCTGGCGGAGGCCCTCACGGTATTTTTTGAAAAGAATCAGTTTTCCGTGGACACCGTTCACGACGGCTTTGCCGCCTATGACTACGCCTCCACGGGGGAATACGACGCTATTGTGCTGGACGTGATGATGCCTAAGATGGACGGCGTGCAGGTTTTGCAGCGGCTGCGGGAGGAGGGCGTGCGGACGCCGGTGATGATGCTGACGGCCAAGAGCGGCAAGGACGACCGCATCACCGGCTTCAACGCCGGGGCGGACGATTATCTGCCCAAGCCCTTTGAACCGGATGAGCTCATCTGCCGGGTACGGGCCATGCTCCGGCGGGGCGGGACGTACCAGCCCACAGTGCTGGCCTTCGGGGATGTGACGCTGGATCCCGGTTCGGGGGTGCTGACCTGCTGCGGCCAGTCCGTGCGGCTCAGCGGACGGGAGTTTCAGGTGATGGAGCTGTTCCTGCGCTCGCCGCAGGTGGTGCTGTCGGCGGATCGCATCATGGAGCGGGTCTGGGGCTGGGACAGTGAGGCGGAGATCAACGTGGTGTGGGTCCACATCTCCAACCTGCGGAAGAAGCTGCGCTCCATTGGCTCCCATGTGACCATCCGGGCCAGCCGGGGGCTGGGGTATCTGCTGGAGGTAGAGGTATGATCCGGCGGCTGCGGGGCGAGTTCATCCGCATCGCCATGCTGGCGGTGACGCTGGTGCTTCTGCTGCTGACGGTAAGCGTCAATGCGGGGAACTATATCTCCGTCAGCAGACAGCAGGACAGAACGCTGGAGATGATCGTCTCCCATCAGGGGACCATCCCGGCTATGCCCAAGGAGGCCAAGAGCGGCCCACGGCCGAACGGTCACTTCAGCCCGGAGACTCCCTATGACACCCGGTTTTTCGTCCTCCGCTATACCGACAGCGGGGACCTGACGCAGTCAGACCTGACCCACATCGCCTCCGTCACCGAGGCGGATACGGAGCCGTATTTGCAGGCGGCACTCTCCCATGGGGAGGGGAGCGGCTGGCAGAGCGGCTATCGGTTCCGGGTGGTGCGGACCGGGGAGAACCGCTGGATGGCGGTGTTTCTGGACTGCCGGAAGGAGGTGCGCTCCCTGTACCGGCTGGCGGGGGTCAGCGTGGCGGCCATGGCGGTGTGCGTGGCGCTGGTGTATCTGATCGTGGTGCGGCTGAGCCGACGGGCCATGGAGCCGGTGGTGCAGTCCGTCCAGCGGCAGAAGCAGTTCATCACCGATGCCGGGCATGAGCTCAAGACCCCCATCACCGTCATTGCCACCAGCCTGCGGCTGCTGGAGATGGAGGTGGGGCAGCAGAAGTGGCTGGAGAAGGCACAGAACCAGACGGAACGGCTGAAGGAACTGGTAAATTCGCTGGTGACGCTCTCCCGCATGGACGAGGAGGAATCGCCGCTGAAGCTGTCGGACTTCGCCGTCAGCGAGGCGGTGGAGGAGACGGCGGAGTCCTTCCGGGATTTTGCCCGGTCGCAGGGCCATCCGCTGGAGCTTGCTATCGTGCCGGGGCTTACCTACTGCGGCGACGAGTACGCCGTGCGGCAGCTGGTGTCTATCCTGCTGGATAACGCCGTGAAGTATGCCCTGCCGGAGACGGCCATCCGGTTTATGCTGGAGAAGGGAAAACGGGGCGTCGTCCTGCGGTGCAGCAATGCCTGTATACCGCTGGCCGAGGGGGAGACAGAGAAGCTCTTTGACCGGTTCTATCGGTCGGATCAGGCCCGCTCCGCCGACGGCAGCTTCGGTGTGGGGCTCTCCATCGCCCGGAGCATTGCCGAGGGACACCACGGCTTCATCCGGGCCCAATGCCCTCAGCCGGGGGAGATCGTGTTCACGGCGCAGCTGCGGTAATGGCAGCGAAGTTCCCAGAAAAATAAGGGCCTTGCGGCGAGGAGCAAGGCCCTTTTGTCGTGCCGGGGAGTGGGATGCAGAAAATTCCAGAAAAAATAACAGTTTTTGACAAAAAGGGACTTGCATTGTGTCCATATAAGTGGTAGTATGCCTGCGTAAAAGTGCGCACCGGGACGCCCATGGGCGTCTATCGTTTCAGAGAAACGATAGGGAGGGGTCAAAGAAGGCGTCATTCTGAGGAGGGGCGCAGCCCCGACGTGGCAATCCGTATTCCCCGCATCCCCCACAAAGCCCAACGGCCAAGACCCGCACACGCAAAAAATAGGAGGCAGATATTATGACAAACCGCAAGAGCACCAAACGGGCCTTGCTGGGCAGCGTCATGGCCATGGTCCTGTGCTTGGCCATGCTGGTAGGCGCTACCTTGGCATGGTTCACCGACACCGCAAGCACGGGTGTCAACAAAATTCAGGCCGGCAATCTGGATGTCCAGCTCCAGTACGCCACTGCATGGGACGAGAATGGCAACGCCACCAGCTGGGCCGATGCACAGGGCAGGCAGCTGGAATTCAAGAAGGCCGCTGGCGCTGAAAACGAAACCATTCTGTGGGAGCCGGGCTGCACCTATGAGCTGCCGGAGCTGCGTGTGGTGAACAAGGGCAATCTGGCCCTGAAGTACAAGGTGGCCATCACCGGCATCAACGGCAGCGCCAAGCTGAATGATGTCATCGACTGGACCATCAATGATGCGGATATCAACCTGACCGAGATGCAGCTGAAGGCCGGGGAAGAGGGCGCCGCCTTCACCATCAAGGGTCATATGCAGGAGTCCGCCGGCAACGACTACATGAACGAGTCTATTGACGGCATCGCCATCACCGTGGTGGCCACCCAGAACACCGTGGAGAGCGACAGCTTCAACAACACCTACGATGCCAACGCCACCTATCCCGTGGTGGCTGTGGGCGATGTGAATACCGACGGCGACACGGTGATTCAGGACCGTGAGAAGGACCCCACCGTGATCGCTACCATTCCCGCAGGCAGCACCGATGCCGGAAAGCTGACGCTGGTCAAGACAGAAGGGCAGACTCCGGCCAACATTGAGATCGTCACCGGCACCAACGCCGTTACCACCGAGGTCCGTCTGGAGGATCAGAACGGCAACAAGGTCACGGCAGCGGACGGCAAGTTCTTTACCATCGCCCTGCAGCTGGAGAAGAAGCTGAACGTGATCGGGTTCTATCACTCCGAGACACCGCTGACCAAGGCGGAGAGCGCCGAGGCGGTCAAGGCGGCCAACGACACCTACTATTATGATGCTGCCACCGGCCTGCTGACCTTCAGCACCGATGATTTCTCTCCCTTCACTGTGGTGACCTCCAGCAGTGTTTTCAACGGCGGCAATGGCACCGAGGATGCCCCCTATCTGGTGGCTACCGGTGAGCAGGCGTTGAAGATGGAAAATGCCAAGGGCTACTTCAAGCTGGTGGACGATATCGTGGTCACCGATGAGATCTATCTGTCCGGCAAGACCGTGGTGATGGACCTGAACGGCCACTCCATCCGACTGGAGTATGCGGCGGGCGTAAAGCCCAATAACGGCAGCGTGTTTTATGTCGGCGGCAAGAGGGGCAACCTGACCATCAATGACAGCAGCGAGGGCCAGACCGGTGCGGTATACGGCTCGGATAAGACCTACACAAACAAGGTGACCTCTGCGGTTCGTGCGGGCAACTATGGCAGGCTGACCATCAACGGCGGCCATTTCTATGGTACCAGCGAGGGGACCTCCTGTATCTTCGTCTACACCAGCATGAGCAGTGGAAGCAAGGCTACGGTGACCATCAACGGCGGTAAGTTCGAGACGGCCACCCCCAGCAATGGGACGTATTATGTGCTGAACCACCAGGATAATGCTACCGCCGGCTGCACCATTACGGTAAACGGCGGCAGCTTCAAAAATTATAATCCCGGCGTGACAACGGTAGACCCGGTCAATACCAAAACCGGCAAGATCACTCTGGGTGCCGGCTGCACCACGACCTCCACTGTTGACGGCAGCGACACTTGGTACACGGTGAGCAAGTAAGCGCTCTCCCGAAAGTATCTGAGAAAAACAAGGGCCTCCGGCATTGCCGGAGGCCCTTTTGTCGTGCCGGGGAGTGGGATGCAGAAAATTCCAGAAAAAATGACAGTTTTTGACAAAAAGGGGCTTGCATTGTGTCCATATAAGTGGTAATATGCCTGCGTAAAAGTGTGCACCGGGACGCCCATGGGCGTCTATCGTTTCAGAGAAACGATAGGGAGGGGTCAAAGAAGGCGTCATTCTGAGGAGGGGCGCAGCCCCGACGTGGCAATCCGTATTCCCCGCATCCCCCACAAAGCCCAACGGCCAAGACCCGCACACGCAAAAAATAGGAGGCAGATATTATGACAAACCGCAAGAGCACCAAACGGGCCTTGCTGGGCAGCGTCATGGCCAT